>ERZ773138.2-NODE-2-length-264201-cov-5.543703_pt1 | contig 264201 bp, 210 predicted proteins | sample MGYA00511114_ERZ773138 | MGnify/ENA primary metagenome ERZ773138 (study PRJEB29015, sample SAMEA2737805) | human gut metagenome | biome: human gut; feature: human-associated habitat; material: faeces | place: China | collected 2012 ...
AATAATGCAGCGGTCTTGTTCGGAGAAAACTGAAGCACGATTTTGAAAGAAAGAGGCGCTTTTTTTCCGCGGATAACAGAATAACAAAATGGTTTTACTTCTTTCCAGAGAGAGAATGTACGGTGGCTGGAAGCTAAAAATTCCTGCTCATCATTATCGAAAAAATCAGTTTGGAGTTTGCCGTCAATGGAAAAAACATTGCTGGTGGGTGATTATCTCTATGTAAGCAAAGTGGCTTACGGTCCCGCCATGCCCAATACACCGCTCTCATTCCCGCTCGTACACCACACCATGCCGCTTTCGCAGACAAAAAAATCATTTGTCGAGTGGATTAGTTGGCCTTATCACCGACTCAAAGGATTGGGCCATATCCAACACAATGATGCTGTTGTATTTAATTTCCCGGATGGGGATACCGTTCTGTTGGATAATCCAACTGCCGACTATTACGATTTTTTGCGCGAGTATCAACGGCGTTATGGAGATTCACTGGGTCGAGTACGGCTGTTGGCTGAACATGAAATCATCACGCGTCCAGTCGATAAACGCGAAAACTACATCAAACGGGCGGTAGGACTGCCCGGAGACACGATCCAGGTCATCCATTCAGATCTGTTCGTCAACGGCAAAAAACAAGAGTCCATTCCAGGAAAGCAATACGTCTATTTCATCCGCACAAACGGCACCACCATCAATCCTGCAGTATTTGAAGAGATGGGGATTGCCATGGCAGACATCAGTTACGATGCAGCCGAACGCACCTATATTTTGCCTCTGACCGAGGAGAATCTGAACCGAGTACGCAACATGCGGAATGTCGTTGAGATTGCCAAATACGAAGCCGAAGGCACTGATCCCAACGTCTTCCCACACGATCCTAACCAATACGCCTGGAATGCCGATAATTACGGCCCGTTATGGATCCCGGCTAAAGGGGCGACCGTACAATTGACTACTGAAAACCTTCCGCTTTATCGCCGCATCATCGAAATTTATGAAGGCAATAAACTGGAGGTGAAAAATGGGGTAATCTACATTAACGACCAGCCAACTAAGAAATATACCTTCAAAATGGATTACTACTTCATGATGGGGGATAACCGACACAATTCGGCTGATTCACGTTTTTGGGGATTTGTGCCGGAAGATCACATTGTGGGAAAAGCCTCAATGGTGCTCTTCTCCACAGACAAAGAAAAATCGTTTCCGAAAAATATCCGCTGGAATCGGATGTTTACGAGAATTAAATAGCAATTGAACCGATGGAGCAAACGACTTCCGATACCTACTATACGCTGGGCGGTGAAGCCGAAGCTCTGTACAAAGAAAAAGGGAGCAAATTTCTGACTTACGCCTACCCGGTTCGCAGTGAAGCAGAGATCAAAGAACACCTGGATGCCCTGCGCAAACGCTATTACGATGCTACCCATCACTGCTATGCGTGGCGTTTGGGGCCCAATGGGGAGAGCTTTCGGGCCAATGACGACGGAGAACCCTCCTCGACAGCCGGCCGACCGATTTTAGGTCAGTTGTTGTCCAAAGAGGTAACCTACGCACTGATTGTCGTAGTACGTTATTTCGGAGGAACCAAACTGGGTGTTCCAGGGCTTATCGAAGCCTACAAAACTTCGGCAGCTCTTGTATTGGAGAATGCTGTGATCGAACAACGAACGGTCGATATTGAAACAACAATCCGTTTCAGCTATCTGGCCATGAACGATGTGATGCGCATTGTCAAGGAGATGCAACCACAGATCATTGACCAACAGTTCGACAACCTCTGTACAATGACACTCTCGATCCGGCAGAGCAGGGCGGAACAACTTTTAGAGAGACTTTCCAAAGTGGAAGGGGTGGAAATAGATACGGACGATCAATAAAATAACTCAAGAAAGGTTATGGGAAAGAAAAACCTGGTATCGATCAACGATTTTTCACGCGACGAGATACTCAAGATCATGGATCTGGCCGCACGTTTTGAGGCTGATCCGCATCAGCAGGTATTGGCCGGCAAAGTCATCGCAACACTCTTCTTCGAACCCTCAACCCGCACACGGTTGAGCTTCGAAAGTGCAATCAACCATTTGGGGGGGCGTGTCATCGGCTTCTCTGATACTGCCAACACCAGCGTTTCGAAAGGTGAGACCTTCCACGACACAATCATGGTGATCTCAAACTACTGCGACATGATTGTGATGCGCCACTACATCGAAGGAGCGGCCCGTTATGCCAGCGAAATCTCAAAAGTACCGGTGGTCAATGCCGGTGACGGAGCCAACCAGCATCCGAGCCAAACACTGCTAGACCTCTATTCGATCAAAAAAACACAGGGCAAACTCGACCATATCAACATTATGATGGTTGGTGACCTGAAATATGGACGTACGGTACACTCGCTGTTGCAAGCCCTGTCGCACTTCAATCCCACCTTTACCTTTGTGGCTCCCGAAGAGTTGAAAATGCCGGAAGAATACAAACTGTTCCTGCGCGAAAAGGGTATCTCTTACACCGAGACCAGCCGTATTGAAGATGCAATCAAAGAGGCCGACATCGTCTATATGACCCGTGTACAACGGGAACGCTTCTCCGACCCCATGGAGTACGAACGGGTCAAACATGTATATGTGCTCAAAAACAGCATGCTGAAAGATACCAAAGAGAACATGCGTATCCTGCATCCGCTGCCACGTGTCGGTGAGATCGCCGAAGATGTGGATGCCAACCCCAAAGCCTACTATTTCCAACAAACCGAAAACGGAGTTTACACCCGCATGGCAATCATCAGTTACCTGCTGGGCGTAGTCAAATAAAACAGTCGATATAGCCATGGTCATGGAAGGAACATTAGAAGTCCGGGCAATCGAAAACGGTACCGTTATCGATCACATTCCGGCCAACAGTCTGTTCAAAATCATCAAAATATTGGGTCTCGACACCGAGACTCACCGCATCACATTCGGTATGAACCTCGAAAGCAAACGGATGGGCACCAAAGCGATCATCAAAATCAATGACCGTTTCTGCCATCAGGATGAAATCAACCGCATCGCTCTCGTGGCTCCGATGGCCGTAGTTAACATTATCAAAAACTACGAAGTGGTCGAAAAAAGGGCCGTCGAGGTTCCCGAAACCATTGAAGGGTTCGTAAAGTGCGCTAATCCTAAGTGCATTACCAACATGGAACCCGTGCGTACCTCATTCACAGTCCTGCAAGGTGACGAAATCTCGTTACGGTGCAAATACTGCGAGAAGATTACCCACCAAAACAGTATCGAGATTACCAAATAAACGACCGTGTCCGAACAACGTTCTGACATACAAAATCATTCTGTCACTGCGGGAAAGGAGGCTCATGTCGATCCTTCATCGCAGCAGATGATCCATGTCAAGGGGGCAAGGGTCCATAACCTCAAAAACATTGAGGTCAAGATTCCGCATAACCAGTTGGTGGTAATTACCGGTCTGTCGGGATCGGGAAAATCGACATTGGCCTTCGACACCATCTTTGCCGAAGGGCAACGCCGTTATGTGGAGAGTCTTTCGGCCTACGCCCGCCAGTTCCTCGGAAAAATCAACAAACCCGATGTCGATTTCATTACCGGTATTGCACCGGCTATCGCTATCGAACAGAAGGTCAATACCCGGAATCCCCGCTCAACGGTCGGCACCTCAACGGAGATATACGATTACCTCAAACTGCTTTTCGCACGTATCGGACACACCTTTTCACCCGTTTCAGGCAGAGAAGTAACCTCCAATACGGTCGAAGATGTCATCAAATGCATTATTGGTCTTGAACCAGGGACTCGTGTATTGGTTACGGCCCCGTTGCAGCTCAGCAAAGGGCAGGGCGTAATTGAGAAGCTATTGGCCCTCTCCGGTGAAGGATTTCAACGCATCCATATCGATGGCCAAATGCTCTATATCGAGGATGCTGTTCAACATGCCGAGCAATATGATCCGACAAAAATCCGGATTGTAATCGATCGTGTCAAAGCGAGCCATGACGAGGAATTAATCAGCAAATTAGGGGATTCTGTCGCTACTGCTTTCAATACAGGAAACGGCGCGTGCGATCTGGTAATCAGCCAGGAGGGTCAGGAACGAGTCGAACAATTCTCCTCGCGTTTCGAATTGGATGGTATGCAGTTCGAACAGCCATCGGAACATATGTTCAGCTTCAACAATCCAATGGGAGCCTGCCCACGATGCGAAGGATATGGCAAAGTGACTGGCATCGACGAAGATCTGGTCGTGCCGGATAAATCTAAAAGCATTTACGAAAACGCTATTGCCTGTTGGCGGGGAGAGATCATGAAATGGTGGAGAGATCAACTGATTGCCCACGCTTCGAAATTCAACTTCCCAATTCATCGTCCCTACTACGAGCTCACTCCACAAGAGAAACACCTGTTATGGAAAGGCAATGAGTATTTCCACGGTTTGGACGAATTCTTCAAGTTTTTGGAAGGGGAGCGGTACAAAATCCAATATAGGGTTATGTTGTCCCGTTACACGGGGAAAACCGTCTGCCCCGAATGCGAAGGAGGACGCCTACGCAAAGAGGCTACCTATGTCCGAATTGGTGGAAAGAACATTACCGAACTGGTCACCATGCCGGTCGAAGAGTTGCAACATTTCTTTGCGGATTTGAAGCTCGACGAGCATGACAGACAAACGGGTAGCCGTATTCTGACCGAGATCACCTCCCGGCTCGAATATCTGAACGAAGTCGGATTGGGATATTTGACGCTCGACCGACTCTCTTCGACACTCTCTGGAGGCGAAAGCCAACGCATCAACCTGGCTACCTCTTTGGGAAGTAGCTTGGTCGGCTCACTCTACATTCTTGACGAACCCAGTATCGGACTACATCCTCGAGATACCCACAAACTGATCGGAGTTCTCAAAAAGTTGCGCGATTTAGGCAATACTGTCATTGTCGTCGAGCACGAGGAGGAGATTATTCGGGCAGCAGACACCATCATTGATATCGGGCCACTGGCAGGTTATCAAGGCGGAGAAGTGGTTTTTCAAGGTTCAGTGGCGGATCTGATCCACTCAGAGACAAGCCTTACCGCCAAATATATCACCGGACGGGAAACAGTCGACGAGCCAAAACAGTACCGTAAATGGAACAGCTACATCGAGGTACAAGGAGCTTGTGAGAACAATCTGAAACATATCGATGTCAAATTTCCGCTCGGAGTGATCACTTGTGTGACTGGTGTCAGCGGTAGCGGCAAATCTTCGCTGGTCAAAGGGATTCTCTATCCAGCCGTACGGCGTGCCTTGTACGAGACAGGTTTGAAGCCGGGCAGCTTTTCAGGACTTGCCGGCGATGTGAACCGACTCAAATCAATCGAAATCATCGATCAGAATCCGATTGGCAAATCCTCGCGCTCCAACCCCGTCACCTACATCAAAGCCTACGACGATATCCGCAAACTGTTTGCCGACCAGCCGTATGCCAAACACAACAACATGAATCCGTCGCACTTCTCGTTCAACATTGCGGGTGGACGTTGCGAAGAGTGCCAAGGCGAAGGTGTAATCAAGGTGAGCATGCAGTTTATGGCCGACGTTGAATTGGTATGCGAAGCCTGCGGGGGAAAACGCTTCAAAGATGATGTGCTGGAGGTCAAATACCACAACAAATCGATCTACGACATTTTGGAGATGACCGTGGATGATGCCATTGACTTTTTCGGCCAATATCAGGAACAAGACCCCATCAATCGAAAGATCATCGAAAAATTGAGTACCTTGCAAGAGGTGGGATTAGGTTATATCAAATTGGGGCAATCCTCATCGACCCTGTCAGGAGGAGAGAGCCAACGTGTCAAACTCGCCTCCTTCCTGATCAAGGAGAATGCCCAAGAACCCATTATGTTCATCTTCGATGAACCGACCACAGGCCTACATTTCCACGACATCCGCAAACTGCTCAAATCATTTAACGCTCTGATGGCCAAAGGACACACCATAGTGATTGTAGAACATAACATGGATGTGATCAAATCGGCAGACTGGGTGATCGACCTCGGACCGGAGGCTGGAGATAAGGGGGGATATGTGGTGTTTGAAGGGACCCCGGCAGAGCTCAAAAAATGCAAAGAGAGCTACACCGGCCGTTTTTTGGCCATGAATACGGCACGCAAAGCCGATCCGGTAACTCAAGCAGTTGCGGACAAACCTTCCAAATCCCGTCCAGCAAAGCAATCCTCTTCATCCGCTCCGGCACAAGCCCAACATAAAAGCCGTTCAGGCAAGTAATTTCTATTTTTTCGCGCAATCTCATGGAGTTGATCCAATATAATTTACCCAATGGTATTCGGTGTATTTTGAAGCAGGTCCGTTCGGCCGTAGCCCATTGTGCACTAACCGTCAATACAGGGAGCCGTGATGAACTGCCGTCAGAGTACGGTTTGGCCCATCTGCTTGAGCACTCCTTTTTCAAGGGAACGACGCACCGTAAAGCGTACCACATCAACTGTCGGTTGGAAAACCTCGGAGGAGAGCTGAATGCCTATACGACCAAAGAGGAGACCGTCATTCACACAACTACACTTAAGGGGGATGTGGCCAAAGCTGCCGAACTGATTGCCGACATCGTCTTTCACTCCGTTTTTCCTCAAAAAGAGATTGACAAAGAGAAGAGCGTTATCATCGACGAGATCAACTCTTATAAAGACACCCCATTTGAACGGATTTTTGACGATTTCGAAGATATGGTCTTTGCCGGAACATCGCTCGGGCACAATATCCTCGGGAGTAAAAGTTCACTGATGCGATTCAACCGAGAAGATCTGCTGCGTTTCATCGGCCGTACCTACAACACCGATCAGATGGTCTTTTCGATTATCGGCAATATTCCACCCAAACGTTTTACCGACCTGTGTAATCGTTACTTTGCCGACGCTTCGACGCATCTGCGCAATTTTGAACGGGATCGCACTGACCACTATCAACCAGATACCAAAACCTTACACCGCAGTTCTCACCAAGGGCACTGCATCATCGGCAATCGGGCCTACAATCTCCAGGAAGAGAAGCGAATTCCGTTATCGTTACTGACCAACATGTTGGGGGGGCCTTCAGCCAACTCCTTATTGAACTTGGTGGTTCGTGAACGTAATGGATTGACCTATACGATCGAAGCCGGATTTACCTCACTGAGTGATACCGGCATTTCCACGATCTATTTTGGTTGCGACCGTGACAATATCGACGTATGTATCGAATTGATCCACAAAGAGCTCGACAAACTCAAACGGGGTGAAATAACTCCACATCTACTCGCTATGGCCAAGAAACAGTATATCGGTCAAATGACTATAGCCATGGAGAACAACGAAAGTTACATGCTCAGCGCAGCCCGCAATTACCTCTACTACAATCAGGTTGAAACGATAGACTCAATACGTCGCAAAATACAGAATGTCACCATAGACAATTTGGTCGAAGTAGCTCAGGAGATCTATGGAAACAACCTTTCGACATTAATTTACCGATAAATTTCAACCCCGATGAACGATCTGGAACGCTATATTGACCAACATATCACTCCGGAAGATCCACTTTTGACCGCTCTGGATCGAGAAACCCACATGCGGGTGATTCAACCCCGAATGATCTCAGGCCATCTGCAGGGAAAACTGCTGGAAATGTTGGTTCGAATGCTTGCTCCGAAACGCATTCTTGAGATCGGAACTTTTACCGGTTATTCGGCCATCTGTATGGCCAAAGGACTCGATAAGGGTGGGGAACTTCACACCATCGAGATTGACGATGAATTGGAAGATATTGCTGCTAAATACTTCCAAGCGGCCGAGGAACAGATGACCGGACGCATTGTTCAACATATCGGATCAGCTTTGGATATTGCACCAACTTTGGGAAAATTCGATCTGATCTTCATTGACGGCGACAAACGGGAATATCCGCAATATTATCGAATGGTTATGGAAATGGCTGTACACAGCGGCAGTTACATCTTAGCTGATAACATCTTATGGTACGGCAAAGTGACTGAGCCTACACCGGCGAACGATCGCTTTACCGAGGGAATCAAAGAGTTTAACCGGATGGTCGTTGAAGATGATCGAGTGGAAAACGTTATTCTTCCTCTACGGGACGGACTAAATCTAATCCGTGTTAAATAAACAGCCATTCAGCAGAATTTTCTATCATTCATGTCTTATCATCCCAATTGACAGATTGCTATGATCGACACAGAACATTTACTCAGAGATATTGACGCCATCCGTCAGAAAGCTCCACTGGTCCATAACATTACCAACTTTGTGGTCATGAACAATACGGCCAATGCGCTATTGGCACTCGGAGCCTCTCCCGTTATGGCACATGCCCCGGAAGAGGTGGCCGAAATGGTGGCTATGGCATCGGCTGTCGTTCTCAACATGGGTACGCTTAGTGAACGCTGGGTCGAAGCCATGTTGTTGGCAGGACAATCAGCTCTCGAACATAATGTTCCGATTGTTTTTGATCCAGTTGGAGTTGGGGCTACCAACTATCGTAACCGAACTGCTCGACGGATTTTTAAACAGTTTACCCCATCCATTATCCGTGGCAATGCATCCGAAATTATGGCTTTGGCAGCTGAGCTTTTCGACACACAACAACAGATCAAAACCAAAGGGGTAGACAGTACAACAGCATCCGATAATGCTATCGAAACTGCCCAGACATTGGCCCAACAACTGGGCACTGTCATTGCCATTAGTGGCGCAGAAGATTTCATTACAGACGGCAAATCCGTACATAGTCTCAAAAATGGATCACCAATGATGGCTCGTGTCACCGGAATGGGTTGCACAGCCAGCGCCATTACCGGCGCTTTTGCAGGAATCAACTCCGATATGCTGGAGGCCGCAGCACACGCCATGGCAGTGATGGGTATCGCTGGGGAACTAGCAACCCTCCAATCCAAAGGACCGGGAAGTTTGCAAGTCAATTTTTTAGATCAACTGTACACGCTCACTCCGGAGTCAATCGTCAACACCCTGAAACAGTAATCAGTCATGAAATTTGATCCGAGTCTGTATTTGGTCACGGATCGCGCACTATCCTTGGGACGCGATCTGGAGTGGATCGTCACAGAGGCTGTGCGAGGCGGAGTTACGATGGTACAACTACGAGAAAAAGATTGCTCGACCAGAGAGTTTGTGGCCTTGGGACAACGACTCAAAGCATTATTAAATGACTTCCAGGTACCTCTCATTATCAACGATCGCATCGATGTAGCTTTAGCTATTCAGGCAGATGGTTTACACCTCGGTCAAACCGATATGCCATACGCTATAGCCCGACAGCTATTGGGTCCGGACAAGATTATCGGATTATCCGTCGAAAATTTTGAACAGATCAAACAGGCCAATCTATTGGATGTTGATTACATTGGCATTTCCCCAATATTCAGCACCCCAACGAAAACCAATACAGCCACACCTTTCGGTTTAGAGGGCACTGCCACGGCTGCACAATTATCGACTCATCCCACGGTAGCCATTGGAGGCATTCATCTGGATAATGTTGAACAGGTCATGGCAACCGGAGTAGATGGTGTAGCCGTCGTATCGTGTATCTGTTCTGCTGACGATCCGGCATTGGCCGCACAATGTCTGAAAACAAAAATATGCCCGAAATAATTTCGGACATACAACTTATTTTACGTCGACTGATGCTGCTTCAGCAAGTAACTTGCATAAATGGCATTAATCACTCACCTCTATAGTTCCCAGCATAAACCGCATAACGTATCTAATCCTTGAATTTAGGTTTGAGTATCTCGGAGTAAATCACACCTGTACGCAAATCAAATCCACCAGGGAACAGCGATTCGTCAATCCCAACAACGGTTTCTTGGCGTTCATCGTCTGTAGAATCTGCAGAAGTGGAATCCAATTCAAAAGGTACAGCAAATGAACTCGATTGCATCTGCTCAACCCGTCGCATCGCAGCTTGAATAACCTCATCGTCATACGAAAATACTGTATCACCCATTCCATTGGCACTGCTATTTTCAGGAGTAAACATGGTTGAAGGGATAACAGTAGGTACTACATCCTTCTCTGAAGAAGAAACAACTGAACCTCGTTGCTGAGATACAGGGGATACTTTCTGCGGAATTGACGCCTGAGATGGAATAGGAGAGTGTGATGAATCTGCTGAAGACGAAGAAGAGGTTGTTGCTATCGTAGATTCTCCAGCCACACTTTCAGTGGAGGTTGGGGTAGACGGCGTCTGAGGTTCCTCTGTTGATCTACGAGCACGTTCGATCTCCTCCAAAAGATCATCCCAAGGTGAATTTTGAGGCAACTGATCTGACTCGGTCGGTTGTCCGGGCTTTTTCTTTAACAAAGAGAGAGCTATGGAAGCTCCAATAGCTATCAACAAAGGCAATAACTCTTCCATAACCAAACCTCCTTTTACTCTTTCACATTCTCAACGCGCGTGATTTTCTCAACACCCTTGATCTTACCAACCTTATCCATGATCATTTTCAAGTCATCAAGCCCCTTAACATACAAGCTGATGTCGCCCTCAAAAATACCATCATGGCTCTGGAGGTGTATTTCACGAATATTGATATTCAACTCTCCTGTAATGACTTGCAACAACTCCAACATAATACCCACACGATCAATACCTCGAACCTCGATAATAGACAAATAAGACATTGCCTTGTGGCTCGACCAGGTAACAGGGGTCAGATTGTTACCATGTTGACTGGCCAATTTGATCAGTTCGTTGCAACTTTTTTTATGAACATCAACCTTGTGGGTATCCGGATTCTTGTAACCGACTACCTCATCTCCCGGAATAGGATTACAACAAGGGGCAATTACAAACTGTGGCTGTTCGGGATCATCTACATGCTCAATCGCTCGATCAATCGTGGAAGTGGGATCAATCTTCTGTTCCTTCCCGTTTTGCGATTTCCGTTTTTCATCCGCACTCAAAAATTTAAACGGATTCGGAATCTGCAATGACCAGAATTTCAAAATTTTGCTGGCCGAATTTTCGCGCAAAACCTTACCGAGACCGTCGAGATTAATAATTCCAGCCCCAACTTTGCTGTAAAACTCATCCTTTGTGGTACACTCATAGGCCGGCAGAACCTTACGGAAAACCCGAGCACGAGAACTGGTCGGAATACCAAAGTCACGCATACGAGCTTCAAACTGCTCTCGGCCTGTATTGATGTTGTTGAGTTTCTCCTTCTTCAGGAAGCTGATGATACACTGCTTGGCTTTCGTGGTAGCCACATGATCCAGCCAGTCCGCTTTGGGCCGTACATTTTGCGAGGTAATGATCTCTATCTGATCCCCGCTCTGAATAGGCGTAAAAATGGATTCAATCTTGTGATTAATCTTAGCTCCGATCGCACTATTACCGATATTGGTATGGATATCATACGCAAAATCAAGCGCTGTGGCCCCTTGAGGTAAGGTACGGGATTCACCTTTCGGCGTAAAGACAACAATCTCGTTGGTATAAAGACTCAATTTGAAATTGTCGAGAAACTCTACCGCATTTTCCGTCGGGCTGTTCAATGCCTCACGAACCTGTTTGATCCAGCGATCGAATTCTCCCTCATCACGACCTTCTGCGTCACTGCTCTTATATTTCCAGTGTGCAGCAAAACCGCGTTCGGCAATCTCCTCCATCCGCTGCGAACGAATCTGAACCTCGACCCAAACGCCATCAGGCCCCATCACTGTCGAATGGAGAGCCTCATAACCGTTGGCTTTGGGTATATTAACCCAATCACGCAAACGATCCGGCTTAGGTTTGTAAATATCGGTCACCAATGAATAGATGTGCCAACACTGAGCCTTTTCCGGAATCATCGGAGAGGGTTTGAACACAATCCGAATCGCAAACAGATCATAGACCTCCTCGAACGGTATCTGCTTACGCTGCATCTTCGACCAGATCGAATAAACAGATTTGACTCGTCCCGAAATTTCAAAATCGATGCGATTCTCCTTCAGTGCCTCGATCAACGGAGCATTGAACTTTTCAATGAATTTGGTTCGATCTGGCTCCGTCTCCTGAATTTTTTGCTCGATCTGCCGGTACTCTTCGGGGAAACGATATTTGAGCGTCAAATCCTCCAACTCACTCTTGATCGCATACAACCCCAAACGATGAGCCAACGGAGCAAACAGATAGATCGTCTCGCTGGTGATCTTCATCTGTTTGTGTGGAGGCATACTGCCCAGTGTACGCATATTGTGCAGACGGTCCGCAATCTTAATCAAAATCACCCGAACATCATCTGACAATGTCAGTAACACTTTTCGGAAATTAGCCGCCTGCTCCGACGCCTCTGTTTTGAATACCCCGGACATCTTGGTCAATCCATCCACCATCTGAGCCACTTTGGGCCCAAACATCGATTGGATATCTTCCACCGTATAGTCCGTATCTTCAACTACATCGTGCAACAGAGCCGCCATGACCGATTTGACGCCGAGGCCTATCTCGTCCACCACGATCATCGCTACGGAGATCGGGTGCATGATATAGGGTTCACCGGAGCGACGGCGCACACCGGCATGAGCCTCTTTCGCCAAAAAGAATGCACGCTTGATCCGATCTGCATCCTCCTGGGTTTTGCAGATCTTTGCACAATGCTCCATCAGGCGATCGAACGCCGCATCGACCATCTGTTCATCTTCCGGACTGTACCCCATATCCGTACCGTTTTAAATCTTCAATTCTGAAAATTAACCGGCTGCCAAAGCCTCACGTACTTTGGTTTCGATCTCTTCTCGCAAAGCATCATTGCCCTTCAGCAACTCTTTAACCGCATCACGTCCCTGACCCAGCTTCTGATCACCGTACGAGAACCAAGATCCGCTCTTCTTAATGATTCCCTTATCGACACCCAAATCGATGATCTCTCCAATTTTCGAGATACCTTCACCGAACATAATATCAAACTCTGCACGGCGGAATGGGGGAGCCAACTTGTTTTTCACAATTTTGACTTTGGCGCGAGCACCAAGCTGTTCCTCGCCATCCTTAATCACAGATGCCTTGCGAATATCGATACGGATGCTGGCGTAAAACTTCAACGCATTACCACCTGTGGTAGTCTCTGGGTTACCGTACACCACACCTATCTTGTCACGCAACTGGTTGATGAAGATACATACCGTACCCGTTTTGCTGATGCTGGCTGTCAACTTACGCAATGCCTGAGACATCAAACGAGCTTGCAAACCCATCTTCGCTTCACCCATTTCGCCCTCAATTTCAGCTTTCGGGGTCAAAGCGGCAACAGAGTCAATCACCACGATATCGATTGCACTGGAACGGATCAGATGGTCCGCAATTTCCAAAGCTTGCTCACCATTATCGGGTTGTGAAATCAACAACTCATCAATATCTACCCCCAATTTCTGGGCATAGGTGCTGTCAAAAGCATGTTCCGCATCAATAAAGGCGGCAATACCTCCAGCTTTCTGAGCCTCAGCAATCGCGTGAATCGCCAATGTGGTTTTACCTGAAGACTCCGGACCAAAAATCTCGATCACACGCCCTTTGGGATATCCTCCAATACCAAGCGCCTGATCCAGCGTAATCGATCCAGTCGGAATCACGGGAACAGACTCAACAGCCTTGCTGCTCATCTTCATGATTGCGCCTTTGCCAAAATCCTTTTCGATCTTGTCCATTACGGCGCTGAGAACCTTGAGTTTCTCGGGATTTACCTGACTTTTATCTGCCATAAATCACTGTTTCTGTATAAAATTACTTTTGATAAGCCTCCACAATCTGAGTGAAGTGCTCTTTCGTATTTACTTTTTCAAATATTTTCTCGATGACTCCCTGTTCGTCAATAACAAAGGTCGTACGCAAAATTCCCATCGACACACGTCCCATGAACTTTTTCTCACCATAAACCCCGTATGCCGTAGCAATACTTTTGTCCGTATCCGCCAACAAAGTAAAATTGAGCGAATGTTTGGCAATAAAATTCATATGAGACTTGGCACTATCGGGGCTTACTCCAACTATCTCAAACCCCATCCGCTGCAGTTCATCCCGTCCATCTCGCAAACTGCATGCTTCTGCCGTACAACCTGGAGTATTGTCCTTGGGATAGAAATAGAGAATCACTTTCTTGCCTCGAAAATCAGACAACGAAACTGAATCACCATTTTGATTTACCCCGGTAAACTGCGGAGCAATATCACCTACTTTAAGTTGTGTCATAATACACCTATAGTTTTTACGCGGTTCTACAATTCGTAAAAGGGCATATACTTTGTAAAGATACGAAAAACCCTGAAAAGACAAAAAGTTTTCCCGGTCAAAACAAGCCCGGAAAAACTTTCTATCATTAAGGTTTCAAACTAAGTCAGCTCTTTATTTGGCAAGAACCCGCTTTTCAATCTCTTCGATCTGATGACGGAACACCTTGTCCGTCTCAATCAAATTGGAAATCGCCTTGCATGCATGCAAAACAGTCGCATGATTCTTACCGCCAATCGATGCTCCAATGACCGTCAGTGGAGCCTTCGTATGCTGTTTACTCAAATACATGGCAATTTGACGAGCCTGAGCCACCTCACGGGTTCGACGAGGCGAATTGAATTTCTCTTCACTCAAATCCAAATACTCACAAACCACCTTACGAATATGATCGATTGTAATCTCTTTTTGAGTGAACTGCACATACACCTTCAGAATCTCTTTGGCCAACGAAACCGTCACCTTCTTACCCAGGAACGACGCATTGGCAACCAATGATGAGAGGGCACCCTCAATTTCACGCACATTTGCATTGATATTGTTCGCCAGGAAATCGACCACCTCATCCGATACCTCGGCACCCAAACGATACGCCTTGTTACGGATAATCTTAACCTTCGTATCGAAATCAGGCAACATCAATTGAGCCGACAAACCCCATTTGAAACGAGTCAATAGACGTTGCTCAATATCCTTCAACTCCACAGGAGGTTTATCCGAAGTCAAGACGAGCTGTTTCCCTGAAAGATGCAAATGGTTGAAAATATTAAAGAAGGCATTCTGAGTCTTCACCTTACCGGCCAACTCCTGAATATCATCGATAATCAACATATCAAGCATCTGATAGAAGTTGATAAAATCGTTGATCTCACCAGAACGCACCGCATTGGTAAACTGTGCCTGAAATTTGTTCATCGACACATAAAGCACCTGCATTGAAGGACGACGTTGTTTGGCCTCCATACCGATCGCCTGAGCAATATGCGTTTTACCCAACCCTGGATCACCATATATATATAAGGGGTTGAATGGGGTGGTACCCGGACTAATAGCTACCGAAACCCCCGCAGACCTGCACAATCGGTTACACTCTCCCTCAACAAAAGTATCAAACGTGTAATTCGGATTAAGCTGAGGATCGATTACCAATTTGCGAATACCGGGAATCACAAACGGATTTTTTATATTTGCCGTATCGGTCCGTGCAGCAAAGGTGTTGATAGCAGTCATATCTGCCTCGGAGGCAACAACTGGCGCCGGCTGTTCCGATTGGGGAACCGCATAGCGCAAACGAGCCTTCAAACCGAATTGCTGATGAATGATCGGTGTCAACAACTTGATGAAGTGTTTTTCTATATAATATACGTAGCTTTCGTTCGGAACGCGCAACTTAAGCGTCGTACCGTCGAAATCAAGAGGGACTATCGGCTTGAACCATTTGGAAAACTCCTCACTGGAGGTCTGCTCTTTAATTTGGGACAAGCAAGTTTGCCACACCTCTCTATAGGTCTGGTTATTAACGATCATTATCAGAGTGGATTATTTCGATTTGCTTAAGCAAAATTGTAAATAACAATGTGAAAAAAAAACCACATACTATATTGTTTATTTAACTTAAATTTATATAGAAAAATAAGGGATACAATAGGGTCGGTTTTTAATCGTTTGATATAGAGTATTCAGAAAATAATTCTTATTTTTGTCTATAAATTTTTTCGACTCTAATTTCAAGATAGTATAAACAAAACACATAAGACGATGGACACAAATTTGGACCAGATCGTGCTTGAAAAAGCCCAAAAGTGGCTGACTGGCAACTATGACGAAAAGACAAAACAACAGGTTAAACACCTGATTGACAACGATAAAAAGGAATTAACCGAGAGTTTTTATAAAGATCTCGAATTCGGAACCGGAGGCTTGCGTGGCATTATGGGTGTCGGTACCAACCGCATGAATATCTACACAGTAGGTATGGCAACCCAAGGGTTGGCCAACTATCTGAAAAAGGCCTTCCCAAATGAAAAAATCAAAGTGGCAATCGGCCATGACAGCCGTAACAATAGCCGCCTTTTTTCAGAACATACTGCCTCTATTTTTGCCGCAAATGGATTCAAAGTATATCTGTTTGACTCTTTGCGTCCAACACCGGAATTAAGTTTCGCAATCCGTCAATTAGGATGCCAGAGCGGGGTAGTCATTACCGCCTCTCACAACCCCAAAGAGTATAACGGATACAAAGCTTATTGGGCTGATGGAGCACAAGTCACCCCACCACATGATAAAAATATCATCGCAGAGGTACAAAAAATTACTTCTCCTGACGAAGTTCTCACTACAACCAGCAAAGAGAATATCACCATCCTCGGTGAAGAGTTCGACAACCTGTACCTCGACACCATTCACAGCCTTTCATTGTCACCAGAAGCCATTGAGGCCAATAGCGACATGAAAATCGTCTATACTCCTTTGCACGGTTCCGGTGTTATTTTAGTACCTGCATCATTGCGTAAATTTGGCTTCCATAATATTATTACGGTCAAAGAGCAAAACATCTCCGATGGCAATTTCCCGACAGTTGCATCGCCAAACCCTGAAGAGCGCGCGACGATGAAAATGGCCATTGATTTGGCAGCCAAAGAGAAAGCCGACCTGGTATTGGCTACCGACCCCGATGCAGACCGTATTGGTGTAGCTCTGCCCAACGAAAAGGGCGATTACGTCCTGCTCAATGGCAATCAGACCTGTACTCTTTTGGCGTACTACCTGATGCGTCGCTGGAGCGAACTCAACAAATTAAACGGCAAACAATTCGTCATCAAAACCATCGTAACAACCGGTTTGATCAACCAGGTTGCCGAATCCTATGGCGTTCAATGTTTCGAATGCTTGACAGGCTTTAAATACATAGCCGAAATCATTCGCAATCTTGAAGGGAAAATGCAATATATCGGTGGCGGTGAAGAGAGTTTCGGTTTCTTAGCTGGTGATTTTGTACGCGATAAAGATGCAGTAAGCGCCTGCTCTTTGGCTGCTGAAGCAGCTGCTTGGGCCAAAAGCCAAGGCATGACCTTATACGACCTTCTCAAAGAGATTTATGTTAAATACGGTTTCTATAAGGAGGCTATGATCTACATCGTTCGCCAAGGCAAAGAGGGTGCAGAAGAGATCAAAAAAATGATGGATGAATTCCGTGCAAATCCTCCTAAAACTATAGGTGGATCACCGATCGTTACCATCAAAGACTATCTCTCTTCAGAAGCTCTCGATGTGCAGACTGGAAATCGTACACCAATTGAGATGGAAAAATCGAATGTATTACAATTCTTCACTGAAGACAACACGATCGTCTCCATTCGTCCATCTGGTACCGAACCTAAAATCAAATTTTATTTCGGAGTTCGAGAAGAGTTGCCTTCGAAAGAGCAGTTCTATGCAGTACAACAAAAACTCGACGGCAAATTACAAACTCTCGAGACCGAATTAACTAAATAATAACCGATATGGCTTCAATTTTCACACGAATCATCAAAGGAGAGATTCCGTGCTACAAGGTAGCCGAGGATGATCGTTATTTTGCCTTTTTGGATATCAACCCACTAGCTAAAGGCCATACATTAGTTGTCCCCAAACAAGAGACCGACTACATTTTCGATCTGGACGACGACACGCTAGCAGGCATGATGGTGTTTGCAAAAAAAATAGCGAAGCAAATAGGAGAGAAAATAGCGTGCAAACGCGTAGCAGTAGTAGTGCTTGGGATGGAGGTTCCGCATGCACATATACACCTTATTCCTATAAATAGTGAAAGTGATGTAGATTTCCATAAAGAAAAACTACAATTGTCACCGGAAGAATTCTCTCAAATTTCTGAGATGATTAAACTATAAATCAGACTTTTAACTAAACGAAGGCGCTCTCAAAAGGAGCGCTTTTTTATTTAACATAATTATATTCTGATAAAATTCATATAAATAAAGTGTTCGTAACGAGGTAGGGAATACCAAAATCTCTGTCAAAATATTCCATTTGTAAATTACTTTATTCACATTTGTATACACATCATATGTAAATTGACTCTATTTTGTCACTTTTGTAATAACCACCAATAATTTAATTAGTTTTTGTCTAATTTTACATTTTGCAAATATATATTTCTCGCACATAAATTCCAATCAACAACAATCTATAACAATCATTGTATTTGCATTATACAATATACTAATAATCAATCATATAAACTGATTAAACTGAAGTTTTAATCGCCATTAATTATTATATGAAGAATGGTTAATGTCAGGTAAACACACAATAATATATTTGCAAACATTTAATGATATAATTATAAGTAAATTATAGTAATTTATATTCACATTTACTTTATATAGATAAAACCATGAAGCTTAGAACAGATGTGGCTCGTTATATGTGTTACATTTGTAAATAGTTTAATTAAGCATTTCATTTGTTACATGTGAAATTTATACATTGTGTTTTGTTAATATATTGTTTATATTTGTAAAAATTATCTAATATGAAGGATCGACTACAAAAGTTCCTAAATTACGAAGGTCTCTCCAGATCAAACTTCGCTCAAATTATGGGAGTGCAGCAATCAAGCATTACCCATATTCTAAGTGGACGTAATAAACCTAGTTTTGACTTCATTGAAAAAATGCTCCAGCGTTTCCCTAAAATTGCCCCCGATTGGCTGATTATGGGAAAAGGCCCCATGTATCGAACCAACGAATCATCTTCCAACCCTCAGTCCAAACAAGAGATCTTGATACATCAACCGACCATACCTCAATTGGAAAATCTCAATCAAGATACCTCAAACATACCACAACAGACTATACCTAATTCCTCCGCAAATACAACAGAAACTCTGTTCAATTCATTTCAGACAACTTCTCAAGAATCGCTTATAATGCCCGAACCTAACCATTCGTCCAGTATATCCGATTCTCAGTCGATAATTTCTGAGCATGGCAAACACCCTGACATCAATCTTACAGCTCAAGCCTCCGGTTTAACGGCAACCAATCAGTCCACAGGAAAAAGATCTGAGAACTCTGATCAACACAATCAAAATTTATCATCAGACCAACATACGTCACAAGGTAATTCAAACACGTTTAAGAATATCGACACAAAGAACAATCCAAGTTCATCCGACATTGAAAAAATCATCATTCTATTCAAAAACAAAACATTCATTACATACACACCAAAAGAATAATCCTGAAACCAGCCATGCAAATTAGTTCAATTTATCCCTTAATAAATGAATTATAATTTATATTATGTTAAATAATATAAATTAAATCATTAATAATAAGATCTGATAGCCAATATCACGGTTACATATCAATCTAAATAATAATTAAACCCTACTTTACTAAAACCACACTATCACCTCAAAACATCCATATTTTGAGGTTAAGCAATCAATGAGTACCTTAGCGTAAGAAATATTGCTTCTCAATATGAAAATTTTTCAGATCACACTATTTACTATATTGTTCTGCTTTACAACAAGTTGTCAACAACAAAAGGTAGATCATAGACCAACCATTTCTGTCAGTATTGCTCCATTGGCCTTTTTGACTGAACAGATAGTCGATTCAGATTTTGTAATCAATACTTTGGTTCCCTCAGGTGCAAATGTTGAAACTTATGAACCCACCCAAACCCAAATGAGGCAAGTCGCTCAATCTCAATTTTATATTAGCACTGGACTCCTGGATTACGAGCAACAGCTAAACAATTCTATACAACACAATATGCCCAATGTGCGAAACATAAATGTTTCGAAAGGTATTAGTTTAATTACTGGACACGCTCACCTCCATTCTGAAAAGCATCATCATTCAATCTCTGAATCTAACGCTGTCGATACTGCTCATGAGCAATTCAGAGAGAGTTCAATGACTGCTCAAACGTCTATTACAGGGATTGACCCTCATATATGGAATTCTCCACGATCAGCCAAAGTAATAGCTAAAAACATTTACGACGGTCTGACAGCACTCTATCCAGACTCTATTCGCTACAAAACAAATTATGAAAAACTAATCTCACGTTTGGATTCTTTAGACTATGCTCTAAACGAAATGTTTCAAACTGGTAATACTGCTTTTATCATATACCATCCAGCACTTACTTATTTAGCTCGAGATTACAATCTGCGCCAAATTTCACTCGAAAAAGAAGGGAAAGAGCCCTCTGCAGAATACCTCAAACAATTAATCGATACCGTTAAAAAATTAAATATCAATCAAATATTCTATCAACAACAATTTAGTCGCAGCAGTGTAGAGGCGCTATCAAATGAATTAGACATACCTGCAATTCCATTTGATCCGCTTGCGCTAAACCTGATCCAAAACACCTTGAATATTTGTACTCAAATCGCACATCCATGAGTAACAGTTTGATCTCCATACAACATGTCTCCGTCAGTTACGATGGACGAACCAATGCTATCGAAGAGGTTAATTTAGAGATCTATCCTCAGGATTTTATAGGCATTATAGGCCCCAATGGTGGAGGGAAAACCACACTTGTTAAAGCCATACTCAAAGCAATCCCCTACTCTGGTGAGATCATTTATGCTCCTGAAATTGAAAATAATGGACACCGTGCGATTGGATATATGCCTCAAGTATCCGACATCGACAAATCCTTTCCAATCTCAGTTAAAGAGGTAGTATTATCGGGCCTGCAAGCGCAAAAACGCTTCTTTGGCAGATATACCACAAAAGACAAAACAAAGGCTTTGCATTTGCTTGATTTATGCGGAATTGCATCAATCGCAGAACGCCCTATTGGCGAATTGTCTGGAGGTCAGCTACAACGTACTTTGCTTTGCAGGGCTTTAATTGCTGATCCTAAAGTGCTGATTCTTGATGAACCTGCCAATTTTGTTGACAACAAATTCGAGAAAGAGCTATATACCATTCTGCGTCAACTGAATAATAAAATGGCTATCGTCATGGTGTCACACGATTTGGGCACGATTACTTCGTATGTAAAATCTATTGTCTGTGTCAATCGGCATGTCCATAGACACAACTCCAATATTATTACGCCAGAACAGTTACACAATTACGACTGCCCTATTCAACTCCTTTCGCACGGAACTGTTCCTCACACCATTCTCGAAACTCACGAACAATAAGCAAAAGCTACACGGCTTTATACATTATAGTAAATCTATTATTCACTCGTAAAAAATCTACGAATTACAAATTAGATTCAGCATTACACACATTATAAATAAGTTGACAAGCCCATAAATAAAATCGGCTTTGCATATTATGCAAAGCCGATAACTTTGAAATGAGAGCAATACTCTATTTGCAAATATCACTTAATTTACGGAACAAACCATCTACACCGCTCATCATATCACGACGCACTTGTGCATAATGTTTGCGAACCAAACTTTTATTCTGTTTGTCAGCAGGATGGTTAACCTGATCGTATAATTTGTTACGCATGGCCACAGCCTCTTCAATTACAGCAACAATAGCATCGCGTTTCTCGCCATTGAAGTACAAAGCCATATAACCATCCGAAATTACTTCGCTAACCAGATAGTCTATTTCGTTTTTAATTCTTCTAATACTTGCCATAACAATTAGATTTTGATTCTGAGCAAAGATAATAAAAGTTGTGAAACAATAAGCGCTATAGTCAATTTTCAAACGGGTGATCTTCTAACTCTCTATAGCCTTCACCAATAAAGTCAGCCAAATCTCCGGCATTCATCCCCTCTTGACCATAATAATCAGCTGCTTTATCACCAGCCACTCCATGCAGATAAACGCCTAAAATAGCCGCTTCCAAAGCGTTGTAACCACGAGCTCGCAAGCCTGTAATTAATCCAGTCAAAACATCTCCGCTACCACCTTTGGCCATACCGGCATTTCCTGTCGAGTTAAAATAGCAGGTACCCTTCGGAGTACAAATCATCGTATGCGCCCCCTTCACCACTACAATCGACATCAGACGACGAGCCAACTCCTGCACCTTTTCGTTGCGTTGTTGATCCGATGTCCAATCGCCAATCAAGCGGCTCAATTCACCCAAATGAGGCGTTAAAATCGAACCCGCAGGTACTTGAACCAGTAAATCAGGATACTCAGCCAAGAGATTCAGCGCATCTGCATCCAGAATCAATGGTTTGCCGCATTGCAACACGGCTCGCAACCCCTCTACACTTTCGGCGTGACGTCCGAGTCCTGGACCTGTACCAATAGCAGTATAACGGTCAATCTGTGCGGGCAATTGGGTAAACCATGCTCCTGGGTCACAACTGACCAACGCTGCAGGATAATTGGCCTGTACGGCAAAACGCTCCTCTCGAGGCAGATGAACGGTTACCAATCCGCATCCCGAACGAAGTGCAGCCCCAGTAGCCAAAACAGCCGCCCCAACCATTCCTTCCGATCCACAAATCAATAAGGCATGGCCAAAACACCCCTTATGACCAAAACGCGAACGTGGCAAAATGATGTTTCGAATCAGCTCCTCATCCACATACACATACGGAGATGCAGCCTGATCAATAAATGTCTCTGAAAGACCGATTGGCAGAACTTCTAACTGTCTGACAGCCCCACCCGCTTCGGGCAACAATAACGCCAATTTTGGGAATTCAAGGGTTAGCGTAACCGAAGCATGTACCATGATCCGATCGGCCGTATTTCCATATTCCGTCAACATTCCGGAGGGGATATCGATTGAGACAACGCGACATCCAGATTCATTGATCCGTTCAATGGCCTCAGCTACCTCGCCATGTACCTCGCCTCGGACACCTATACCCAGTAAGGCATCCACAATCACCACCTCCGGGTCAATGTCAAAATCCAGTCCCTGACTCACCGGAATCTCAGCAGGTAAACGCTCCAAGTTTTGGCGACACTGTTCCGACAGCTGTTCAGGTTCAAAAATCAGGGCTACCCGGCAATCAAACCCAGCCCCATGCAACATACGAGCAACAGCCAAACCATCGCCTCCATTATTGCCCTTGCCAACGACAAACAACAATACGCTCTCCTGTGCAATATGATTAGCAATCCATTGCGCCAACGTTTCAGAAGCACGTTCCATCAGATCGAGACTGGAGATGGGTTCGTGCTCGATCGTGTACCGATCTGCCTCTTGGATGGTTTTGCCTGTCAGGATTTTCATATTCTGTCAATTAGGCTCCAAAATTGTCGTACATAATATTTTCGGGTGGTACCCCTAACTCATCGAGCATACGATTAACCGAAGCCGTCATCATTGGCGGACCACACAAGTAGTATTCAATATCCTCGGGTGCCTCGTGATTTTTCAGATAATTATCGAATACAACCTGATGGATAAATCCTACATAGCCGCTCCAATTGTCGTCCGGTTTGGGATCAGACAGCGCAATGTGGAACTGGAAATTTGGAAATTCCTTTTCAATCTCTTCAAAATCGCTTTCGTAGAAAATCTCACGGCGTGAGCGAGCCCCGTACCAGAAGGTAACTGGAGTGGTAATTTTCAAGGTTTTGAACAGATGGAAAATATGCGAACGCATCGGTGCCATACCTGCTCCACCACCAATAAACATCTTTTCGTTGGGCGTATCCTTGACAAAAAAATCACCATAAGGACCCGAAATCGTCACCTTATCTCCCGGCTTCCTCGAGAAGATGTAAGAGGAACAGATACCGGGGTTCACCTTTTTAAAGCTACCGGTAGCACGATCCCAGGGTGGTGTCGCAATACGAATGTTTAACATAATTATATTTCCCTCAGCAGGATGGTTAGCCATTGAATAAGCCCGGAAGGTAGATTCGGGATTGTGCGTAACCAATCCCCACATCTTCATTTGATCCCAATCCTCATGATATTCAGGGGCAACGTCCATATCGCTGAATTTGATCTCATCGTATTTCGGGACGTCAATTTGAATATACTGTCCAGACCGGAACTTCAGCGCCTCTCCTTCTGGCAGTTTAACTACAAACTCCTTGATAAAGGTGGCCACATTGTTGTTGGAGACCACGGTACACTCCCATTTTTTGACTCCGAGCACAGCATCGTCAATATGAATGCGGAGATTCTCCTTCACCTTGACTTGGCATCCCAAACGCCACTTTTCGGCTTGTTGACGACGCGTAAAGAAGTTGACTTCAGTAGGCAAAATTTCACCGCCGCCCTCCAAAACTTGACATTTGCACATACCACAAGAACCGCCTCCGCCACAGGCCGAAGGCAGGAAAATACCGTTATTGCCCAAGGTACTCAACAAGGATCCACCTGGAGAAACGGTCAACTCTTTTTGGCCATCATTGATATCGATCTTTACCTCTCCCGATGGCATCAGTTTGGCTTTAGCATAAAGCAGTAGTGCCACCAAGATCAACGTAACGATCAAAAAAGCTACAATAGCTATGATGATAGATAAACCCATTTTATACGCTTTAATCGTTTATTTCAGCACCAATTCTATCTCTACAATTGGATTCCGAGGAAAGTCATGAAGGCAATACCCATCAGACCTGTCAGAATAAAGGTGATTCCAGCACCTTGCAACGGGGCCGGGACATTGGAATAGGCCATCTTTTCCCGAATAGCCGCCATCAAGACAATGGCCAACCACCAACCTACTCCAGAGCCCAGTGCAAAGGCAGAAGCCTCTCCGAGTGTCGCATATTCACGCTCCTGCATAAAGAGGGATCCACCCAAGATCGCACAGTTTACAGCAATCAACGGCAAGAAGATTCCCAATTGGTTGTATAAGGTCGGAGTAAACTTCTCAACCACCATCTCCACAAGCTGCACAAACGAAGCAATGACAGCGATGAAAACAATAAAACTCAAAAAGCTCAAATCAACCGGATGTGCTCCATCGGTTCCGAACTCCGGGTTGATCCAGGCCAGTGCCCCAGGTGAAAGCACATATTCGTTGAGCAGATAGTTCAACGGTACGGTCGTCACCATGACAAACGTCACAGCGATTCCCAAACCCATCGCTGTTTTGACACTTTTGCTGACCGCAATATACGAACACATGCCGAAGAAGAAGGCAAACACCATGTTCTCGACAAAAACAGCCTTGACGAATATGCTCAGTATGTTCTCCATATCCTATGTTTTAACCGTGTACGGGTTATTTTCCAATCAATTTTTTATTGCGACTGCGTTGTACCCAGATGATCAGTCCCACACCGATCAGAGCCATCGGAGGCAGCAGCAACAGACCGTTGTTTTCGTAAAAACCGCCGTTTTTGATGTACCAACTATCAGGGATGATTTGGTATCCCCACAGCGTTCCAGCACCTAACAATTCACGGAAGAATCCAAGAATCAACAGGATCATTCCATAGCCAAGTCCATTGCCAATTCCATCCAAGAACGAGGGCCATGGTTTGTTTCCCAACGCAAAGGCCTCGATACGTCCCATAATGATACAGTTGGTGATAATCAGACCCACAAACACCGAAAGCTGCTTACTAACATCATAAACAAAAGCCTTCAGCACCTGATCGACCAAAATCACCAAGGCTGCCACTACTACCAGTTGGACAATGATACGAATCCGATCCGGTATGCCCTTGCGAATCAATGAAATGATCATACTCGAGAAGCCTGTCACGATCGTCACGGACAGTGCCATCACAAAAGCAGGCTTCAACTTGGCAGTAACAGCCAATGCGGAACAGATACCCAAAATCTGCACCGTAACAGGGTTTGTCGCACCGAACGGTGAGGTCAGCAATTTGAGGTTCTTTGCCGAGAAAAACGGCTCCTTTTCCTTTTTATCACTCATCTCGATCTGATTTTTCAGTTGATAACGAAGCTGATTTTGCAGCCCCTGAAACTTGTTCTTCTGTCACACTACCACTCTGCGCAACGCTATCCGCTGCGACTGCATCAGCCTTTTCCATTGAAACCGAGCTTCCTACAGTTTCACGTTGCCGTTGAATATAGCGATCGTAGTCTCCCAGGCAACTTTTCAGCATATCCTCGACTCCGCGAGAGGTCAGCGTTCCTCCCGAAAGGGCATCCACTGCATGCTGATCGTTGGGATCTGCTCCGCCCTTCTCCACGGCAATGGCCACTACCCTGCCGGTACTGTCCAGAATATGTTTACCCCGAAACTGGGCTTGGAAACCAGACGATGCAATCTCTGCACCCAAACCGGGCGTTTCGCTCTTGTGGTCAAACACGGCTCCATTGACCGTATCCCAATCATCAGCCAAGGCGATATATCCCCAGATCGGTCCCCACAGGCCCTTACCCCAAATGGGAATCACATAACTGGTCTTACCCTGATCGTCACGGCTGACAAATACCGGTAACCGACGTTCAGCCTGCGGTTTATCATACTCCGCCTTCAGGTTGATCAACAAGTTGAAGGCATCAGCTCCATCGACACGGTTTCCGGCAGCATCAACCGCATAACTATCAACAATATATTTCTGATACTGTTCGGCGATATAGGTCGCCTTGTCAGACGCAGTATCTGCCCCCTTGCCCTGACCAACGGAACGGAGAATATCCCCCATCTTTTCGATTCGCACGTTTTCGCTCTGGATCTTACCCAACGACAGCGAAACGTATGAGAGGACCGCCGCCACAATAATCACCATAATCGAGGCGTACAGAATAATATATGTATTGCTATTCTTATTCATCTTCACTCCTCCTTACTTAACCGTTTTGAGTCGCCGTGTCCGTTTGCGGATATTGGCCCCGACCACATAATAGTCGATCAACGGAGCCACCGCATTCATCAACAGAATCGAAAGCATCATGCCTTCCGGATAGCCCGGATTGACCACCCGGATCATCACCGCCAGAACGCCAATCAGGAAGCCATAAATATATTTACCTGTATTGGTTTGACTGCCTGTAACAGGATCCGTAGCCATAAAGACTGCACCGAATGCAAATCCACCCATCAACAGATGATAGTAGGCCGGCATATCCATATAGGCATTGGCTCCGATCAGATTGAACAACAGTCCCATCAGATATCCTCCAGCAAAGACGCTCAACATGATACGCCACGAAGCGACACCCGTCCACAACAGAATGACGGCGCCAATCAAGATTGCCACTTTCGAGGTTTCACCAATAGAGCCGGGAATTGTTCCCAGGAACCACTCCAACGGCGAACCATGCGTCCAAACGATTTCCTGGGCGTGATTTAGCACGGCCGCTGCGGCATCACCCAGCGGTGTCGCACCAGAAAAGCCATCCACAACGCCCTCACCTTTGCTTAAACCGGCAATCCATACCTTTTCTCCAGAGATATAAGGTGTGTAAGCAAAGAAAATAAAGGCTCGGGCCAACAGCGCCGGGTTAAAAATATTCATTCCTGTACCTCCGAAGACCTCTTTGCCAATAATCACCGAAAAAGCTGTTGCCACGGCAACCATCCACAGCGGGACATCCACCGGCATGACCAAAGGAATCAGCAAACCGGTTACCAAGAAGCCCTCGTTGACTTCATGGCCGCGAATCTGGGCTGAAATAAATTCGATCCCCAATCCGACCACGTAAGAGACAACAATAATCGGCAACACTTTCCAGAAACCGAACCCGAAACAGCTCCAAAACGACATATCGGGCATTCCGAAAGCACGGAAATGTTGCAAACCAACATTGTACATACCAAACAACAAGCAGGGCAACAAAGCTACCACCACTACGATCATCGTCCGTTTCAGATCCATTGCATCGCGAATGTGACTACCGTTGCGTGTCGTTGTATTCGGCACGAAAAGGAACGTTTCAAACGCATCAAAGGTCGAATGCAATTTACCGAAACGGCCCCCGGGTTCGAAATCGGGTTTGATTCGATCCAATATTTTTCTCAATCCATTCATCACCGCAGGCTTAGTTCAGTTCCTTAATCATCAGATCGATACCCTGCCGCACAATGGCCTGGATATCATTTTTCGACGGATCGACAAACTCACACAGAGCCAGATCCTCGTCAATCACCTCATAGATACCCAAATTTTCCATCTTATCGATGTCTCCGGCCAAAATAGCCTTGAGCAGATAGAGCGGATAGATATCCATCGGTAAATATTTATCGTAGAGTCCTGTCACCACAAAGGCACGTTTCCCGCCATTGAGGTTTGCATCAAGCACATATTTTTTATGGGGCATCAACCACGAAAAGTAGCTGTGCGAAACCGAGAATTTATTCAAGCGAGGCATTCCCCATCCCAACAGTTCGTAATGATCTCCTTCGGGAATCACCGTTACCTGGTTGCTGTAATAGCCCAGAAAATCATCCGTCGCAACAGCCCGGCCGGTCAACACGTTCCCACTGATACGGCGCACATGTGCCGTTGCATTCGTTAAGTCAGCGTCAGGGACAATACCTTCAATTTTAGCCCCAGCAACTACCTGCAGATAGTGAGGACGTTTCACCTCGCTACCGGTTACGGCAATCACCTTCGTAAAATCGGGGCTGCCGGTTCGGAACAGTCGTCCAATCATGGCCACCTGCTGAATATCCACCGTCCACACTAGTTCACCTTTATTGATCGGATCGATGTGGTGGATCTGTACGCCGACATTACCTGCCGGATGAGGCCCTGCAAACCAATGTTTTTCGACATTCTCTATCTGGTCAAGCACACCGTGGCTTTCGGCTTTCAACCCCAAATGGACTTTACCCGGAGTCAATTTGGCCAACACACGAAATCCCATTTGCAAATCATCCAACCGATCGCTCAAGACATAATTCATATCCGGAGCCAAAGGAGCCGAATCGAATCCTGAAACAAAGATGGCTTTTGGTGTCGTTGCCGCATCGGCAATGATACCAAACGGACGCTGCTTGATCATCGGCCAAAAACCAGCTTTCAGCAACACCTCGGTCACAGCCACCTTATCGGCTGCAGCCAAATCGGGAATCTCAAAATGTTCCGCTGTCTGCTCTGCATCGGCTGCAACCACCACCTTCATGATCTTACGTTTTGCTCCCCGTACAACGGCAGCCAACGTGCCACTGACCGGTGAACAAAAGAGCACCTCAGGATGATACTTATCAAAAAACAGCGGAGTACCCACCTTGACGGCCTCTCCCTCTTTGACCAGCATTTTCGGAATCACCCCTCGGAAATCATCCGGTACCAGAGCATACTCTCCCTGCAAAGGCTGCTGCACCTTCTCCTGCAGAGCCTCTCCCACCAGCGAAATGTCCAGCCCTTTTTTCAGTTTGATGACTTTCAACATGTCCAAATGTTATTTTGCAACTAAATCTATACCTATTATTCTTATGAGGCTTGACTCATATCCACCCCATCAAAAAGGTTACAATCCCAGTTTCGTTTTCACCTCTTGGGGAATGGAGTTTTTATTCACCATGATGGCTGTGGTTTTATACAGCACATAAGGCACTGACACGTACAAATACCCTTTGTATAAACCTTTATCGCCCCAAGAGTTCTTCACCTTATAAAAACGATGTCCCTGCTGATCCTCAGCAATCCCGACAATCAGCATTCCATGATCGTCCGTCGTCTCATAATTATCGAATGCCTCCTGACGCATCTGTTGGGTAATACTCTTTTCGGGAGTAGGTCCCGTGGGGCCTTGTGACATCTTCTTCACCTCCTCTTCGGTCAGGTTAGCCCAACGAACGCGGTCCGATCCGCTGATCTCTTCCACATCGGTAACCGGAACGATCGCAAAACCTTTATTGAAGACAAACCCTTTTTCGCTGACATCTGCAGCCCAATTCACTGCATAGCCGGCCTCCAGAGAGTTGTCAATAACCTGCTGAAGCACCTCCAACGGCACATTGTAAGCCTGAGATGCGGTCCAGTTATCCGGAATCTCCAGTACAAACTTTTCATAGAACGGATGGTGAGTGAACGACGTCAACTGCACATACTCCTGAGGATCAATCTGACAAGCCTCCATCCAACTCTTCGGGGTATAACTTTTGCCATCCACTGTAAAGGTCTCCGGCATCTTGCCGAAATAGGCATCCAGAATACCGTTCAGCCCCTCTTTCCATGCCGTGGACAAAGTCTTATTCGGAGCAGAGATGATCGCATTCATATAGGCCTGAATCACTGCATTCACTTCACCATGGACATGATTTTTCGTACCATAATTCAAACCCGAGTAGATACTATCCGGCACAATGCCATACTGCGCCATCAGATAGGGAACATCATAGGAGATACCACCTGCGTCCAAATTGGTCTTGCCATGCATACGGGCATACCGCAACGCTTTATCATAATAGGCATGACGCACAATCCACATTTCCGAAAGGTCTAGTGTATCACCTGTTTCCCGTAAAGCATCACTCTCAATCAAAGCCATCCCAGAAAAACACCAACAAGTACCCGAACGGGATTGATCTTTCACAGAGGTAACCGGAACTGTCTTCAAATCCGTAAACTGATAGGTTTCAGGTTCTGTTGCTTTTGATTTATCTGCGGCTTTAGGACTTTTGGCCATTACCGACACTGCGGACACGCCTAATACAGCTATCAGAAACAGCGTTTTTTTCATATCAATCTTATTTCTTTGAAACATTAAAACTAAGTAACAAATATAATAAATCAACTTTATATAATCCAGCTGCCAAACCAACATTTACCGCCAATTTGTTACCTTTGTTCTACTCTTTGTCATCTAAATCTGGTTATAGGCGCACCCACATGGCTTCGTTGTCCACTCCATATATCGACATACACACCCACAATCGATTGGGGGTTCCTGGAGCCTTGAATTCTTACCGAATTCCCGGAACAACGCCTTCAGCCAACCAGGTATATGCTATTGGGATTCACCCCTGGGATACTGAAAAGATTCCGCCGGCAGAGGATAGTCACTATCAAAACGCATTGTGTCGTGCCATGACCTCGTCATGCATAGCTATTGGCGAAATCGGATTGGACTATGCTACCGCAAAATCACCCGAGCAAAAACAACGACAACTGTTTTGGTTCGAATGGCAGCTGCAAACGGCATTAGAACATGCCCTACCGATTATCATCCATTGTGTTAAAGCCTACAATGAGTTGATCTCGATCCTAAAAAGAGTTCCACACACCATCTCCATTGTTCACGGCTTTATTGGCTCACCAGAGTTGGCCAGCAGACTTTTACAGTCGGGTTGTTACCTCTCATTCGGGCCTCGTACTTGGGACTCACCCAAAACCCGACAAACCTTGCAAACTGTACCGCTCGACCGACTTTTTTTTGAAACCGATGACAGCCAACAAACAATAAAAGATATGTACATTGGAGCATCAGAGATAACTGGACACTCCATCCCATTGCTTCAACAAGCCACATCAACCAATTTCCAACATATTTTTGGATCAGACCTTATTACCATTTAATATACCCAATACTCCAATTATGAACAACAACTGGCTCGAACGAACAGAACTGCTACTCGGCACAGAAAAACTCGCCATGATTCAGCAAGCCCATGTATTAGTGGTAGGGTTAGGTGGTGTAGGCGCCTATGCAGCTGAGATGTTGACTCGAAGTGGTGTAGGCAAATTAACAATCGTGGATGCCGATTGCGTCTCCCTTTCCAACATCAATCGACAACTAATCGCCCTGCACAGCACTATCGGAACTCCCAAAGCAAACATTTTGGCAGAGCGGTTACGCGATATTAATCCCGGCATAGAGTTGGATGTATTGCAGGAATTTATCAAAGATGACATGACCGATGCGCTGCTGGATCGCAGCCATTTCGATTATATTGTCGATGCGATTGACACACTGGCACCCAAGGTCAACCTTATAAAAGGAGCGTTGGATCGTGACATTCCGTTAGTCAGTTCCATGGGTGCCGGAGCTAAAACCGACCCAACCCTATTGGAAATCAAAGACATTTCCAAATCTCACCACTGTCCGTTAGCACACATGCTCCGCAAAAGGTTGCACAAATTGGGAATTCGGAGCGGTTTTCAAGTAGTCTTTTCGCCCGAGCCAGTTCGTGAAGGCTCCATGATTTTATGTGAAGAGACCAACAAAAAATCGAATGTCGGTACAATTTCCTACATGCCAGCCCTATTCGGATGTTATTGTGCTTCCATAGTGATACGCGGATTAATTGGCGAAATGTAACACCCGTCCATTTAGATACACCGTTTATCGTTGATTGCATATCCGTGGCATATATTGTCGCTAATGGGTATCGTTATAGGATTCATCTTCCTTCACCTTTCCATTTCTTTTTCTCGAGTTTATCCTGTTTTGGCGTAGAGAATCCATTTCAAGCTATCGCTCGCAACCCAACGACCATCCACTTACTTTACAGAAAACCAATCCCAATAAGAACATGATCGTATTTAAAATGCTCCATCACAGGATAGGATCAAACCGTTGCTATGCTATTGGTTTGCCACTTAAAGATCAATCAAATAACGATCTATCCCACTATTAATCAAATAAATATTTATTTGATTTTTAACTATCCATTAACTACTGTTCAATAAAAAAACGGCGCGAACCCAATCAGTTCGCGCCGTCTAATAAAAAGGCAGAATCGTTATTTCATATCTACAAGCACCTTACCGGTCATCTCTGCAGGCTGATCAAGTCCCATCAGTTTCAAAACAGTAGGAGCTACATCTGCCAACACCCCATTCTGAACGCTCTTGACGCGATCTGAAACCACGACAATAGGTACCGGATTCAAAGAGTGTGCTGTATTCGGAGTACCATCAGCATTCTCTGCATGGTCAGCATTACCATGATCGGCAATCAATACCACCTCATAACCATTGGCTTTAGCAGCTTCGACAACCTCGCGAACACAAGCGTCAACCGCCTTCACAGCTTTCACAATGGCCTCATACACTCCGGTATGTCCAACCATATCACCGTTTGCGAAGTTCAAGCAGATGAAATCAAATTTACCTTTGTTCAATTCCGCAACCAATGCATCTTTGACCTCATAAGCACTCATCTCCGGCTTCAGATCGTATGTTGCAACCTTCGGCGATGGAATCAGAATACGCTCCTCATTGGTGAACTTATCCTCACGACCACCATTCAAGAAGAAGGTTACGTGAGCATATTTTTCAGTCTCAGCAATACGCAACTGTTTGAGACCTTGCGAAGCGACATACTCTCCAATCGTATTGTTCACATTCTCTTTGTCGAAGAGGATATGCAAACCCTGGAATTTCGCATCGTACGGAGTCATACAGCAATAATACAACGGCATCTTGTGCATACCGAAATCAGCCATATCCTCCTGAGTCAATACAATGGTCAACTCTTTGGCACGGTCATTACGGAAATTGAAGAAGATAACCAAATCATCCGGCTGAATCAATCCCTGAGGTTTGCCGTCAGCACCTAGACAAGCGATCGGTTTAATAAACTCATCGGTAACTCCTTCGTCATATGATTTTTGTACGGCAGCTACCGGATCCGAAGCTGCTGCACCGACGCCATTAACCAACAGGTCATATGCCTCCTTAACTCGCTCCCAACGTTTATCGCGGTCCATTGCATAATAACGGCCAACGATTGAAGCGATCTTACCGCCAGAGACTTTCAAGTGGTTTTCAAGAGTTTCAACAAACCCTTTACCACTGCGGGGATCGGTATCACGACCATCCATAAAGCAGTGAACAAAAGTGCGGTCACTTACACCATACTCTTTAGAGATATCACAAAGTTTGAGGACATGATCCAACGAACTGTGAACACCACCATCTGACAACAAGCCCATAAAATGGACCTGTTTGCCACTCTCCTTGGCATAAGTAAAGGCTTTGACAATCTCCGGATTTTTCAGAATCGAATTATCACGGCAAGCGATGTTGATCTTTACCAAATCCTGATAAACGACACGACCTGCACCAATATTGAGGTGTCCTACCTCTGAGTTACCCATCTGACCGTTGGGCAGACCGACATTCTCGCCGTCCGTACGCAACTCTGCATGGGGATATTTCTGCTCCAATCCCATGATATACTCGGGATGAGCGCAATACACTACATCATCATGGCCGTGGTCACCTTTGCCCCAGCCATCCAAAATCATCAGCAATACTTTGTTTGCCATAACAACAAATGCTTTAACAATGTTTTTCTTATTTCTATCCTATTATCTCGCTCAAACGTTATTTACCGGCCAATTGAGCACGAATCAACTCGACAGCTCGCAAAATAGCTGCTTCGATTCCATCCTCCTTTTTACCGCCGGCTGTTGCAAAGAAGGGTTGGCCGCCACCGCCACCGTTGATCTCTTTAGCGGCTTCGCGAACCACCTGAGCAGCATTTACCCCTTTGGCTACGATATCATCACCCAACATAATGGTCAAGGTCACCTTACCTCCTACTGTTGAACCGGCCACCAAAACCAAATTCGGGAATTGCGGTTTGATACCAAACGCTACATTCTTAATAACATCTGCCGTAGCAGGAATCTGACGAGCAATCAGCATCATACCATCCTCCTCGACACATGTTTTGGCAAGAGTCTCTCTCAAAGTGGCAATACGTTCCTGTTTTGTCTCTTCGATCTGACGGCTCATCTCCGCATTTTCATCCAAAAGACGTTTAACAGCCTGTTCTACAGAAGGATTATTCAGAGCGTTCTGAACCGATTTGAGCAGATCTTCCAAATGATAGACAAACTCTTCAGCAGGAGCCCCCGTAACCGCCTCAATACGACGAACGCCAGCCGAAATAGCGCTTTCACCCAAGATTTTGAAGAATCCGATGTTTCCGGTCGCAGAAACGTGAGTACCACCACACAACTCTACCGAATCGCCATATTTGACGACACGGACACGATCACCATATTTTTCACCGAACAACATCATGGCCCCGAGGGTACGAGCTTCATCAATCGGGCAATCGCGACGCTCCTCAAGCGAATAATTGGCCCGAATATCCCGATTGACCAAACGCTCCACTTCGCGGATCTGCTCATCGGTCACCTTCTGGAAGTGCGAAAAGTCAAAACGCAAATACTCTGGTGTTACCAACGAACCTTTCTGCTCAACATGTGTACCCAATACCTTACGCAACGCTTTGTGCAACAGGTGAGTTGCCGTATGATTATTGGCACTGCCAGCACGCAACTCCTGATCAACAACCGCATGGAAAGTAGCCGTAACATCCTGAGGCAACTGATCCACCAAATGAACCGTCAAGTTATTCTCTTTTTGAGTGTCCGTGATGCGAATCGTCTCACCATTTGCGGTGATTACACCTTTGTCACCTACCTGTCCACCAGAGTTACCGTAGAACGGAGTCCGATCGAACACCAGTTGATAATAGGTCTTGTTTTTCGTCTTCACCCGACGATAACGTGAAATACGCACATCGGCTTCCAACGTATCATAACCGACAAACTTGCTCTCGGCGATCGGGAAGAGTTCCACCCAATCATCCGTATCAACAGCTGCTGCATTACGTGAACGCTCTTTCTGCTTTTGCAACTCTTTGCCGTATGCTTCCAGATCAACCTTCATGCCGTTTTCATGTGCAATCAGCTCGATCAAATCGATCGGGAATCCATAGGTATCATACAATAAGAACGCATCACTACCGCTAATCGTATCCTTGTTGTCCGCTTTTGCTTTGGCAATCACACCATCCATCAGGTTGATTCCGGTCGCCAAGGTACGCAAGAAAGCACTTTCCTCCTCTGCGATCACTTTGGTGATCAACTCTTGCTGGGCTTTCAGCTCGGGGAACTGATTTCCCATCTGCTGCACCAAGCCATCCACCAGTTTGCACATGAACGGCTCGTTGAATCCCAAATAGGTATATCCGTAACGCACCGCACGACGCAAAATACGGCGGATAACATAACCCGCTTTCACATTGGAAGGCAGCTGACCGTCCGCAATCGAGAAAGCAATAGCTCTCAAGTGGTCTGCAATCACACGCATAGCAACATCAGCTTTGGGATCTACACCATACTGTTTACCTGCCATCGCAGCCAAACGCTGAATAGTAGGCTGGAACACATCCGTATCGTAATTGCTCTGTTTACCCTGCAACACCATGCACAAACGTTCAAAGCCCATACCGGTATCGACATGATGCGAAGGCAGTGGTTCGAGCTGTCCATTGGCTTTGCGGTTGAACTGCATGAAGACCAGGTTCCAAATCTCGATCACCTGCGGATGGCCGGCATTGACCAATTCGCGGCCGGGAAGTTTGGCACGCTCCTCTTCGTTTCGCAAGTCATAATGAATCTCGCTGCAGGGGCCGCAGGGACCGGTATCACCCATCTCCCAGAAGTTATCATGCTTGTTACCCAACAAAATATGATCTTCGGGCAAAAATTGTTTCCAATAGTTGTAAGCCTCGCTATCGCGATCAATTCCCTCTTCTGGGCTACCCTCAAACACTGTAGCATAGAGGCGATCTTTAGGCAGTCCATATACATCGACCAGCAACTCCCAAGCCCAGGCAATAGCCTCTTTCTTAAAATAATCTCCGAAAGACCAGTTGCCTAACATTTCAAACATGGTGTGATGGTAGGTATCATGTCCTACCTCCTCAAGGTCATTGTGCTTGCCCGAAACGCGCAAACATTTCTGCGAATCGGAAACCCGATTGTGTTTGATCGGCGAGTTCCCCAGAAAAATATCCTTAAACTGGTTCATGCCCGCATTGGTAAACATCAAAGTGGGGTCATTCTTAACCACCATCGGAGCAGAAGGCACAATCAGATGCCCTTTGTTCTTGAAAAATTCGAGAAATGTCGTTCTGATTTGATTCGAGTCCATAACAGATATACTATCCGGCTGTTTTGCAGCGTTAATATTATGCGTTCAAAAAGAGGTTGTAAAATTACATAAAATCGTCTAATTTTGTTGTGCAGAGTGCACAGAAAATGATTTGATGGCCAAAAATCGATATAAATTTAACCCTCAGACCCTCACTTACGAGGTAATGACCATACCGTTCCGGATCAAATTCTATCGGCTGTTGCGCAAGATCCTGATCGGTTTTATTTTGGCTTCAATCGTCAATCTACTTTTTTCTTTCTTCTTTTACACCCCCAAAATGTATCGCATCAGCAGAGACAACAACGAACTGCTGATTAAATATAATATACTCAACGATAAACTTCAGGCGGCAACCACACGCCTCGAAGAGATCAGACATCGGGATAACAACGTGTACCGTCCTCTTTTCGGTAGCGACACAACCACCATCCAAGGTGTTTTCACCCCATATCCCGACAGCAAATACCACCATTTGCAAAACGATCTCTATACGCCTCTGATGCTCACCACGTGGAAAGAGTTGGATGCCATGACCCGCTTGCTCTATTTAGAGTCAAAATCTCTCGATGAATTGGAAGACCTGAGCAAAAATAAAGAGTTGATGGCAGAGGCTATTCCGGCCATCTGGCCCATCAATAAACGGAACTTACGAGGCAACATCGGAGCTTTCGGGTCTCGTCGTCATCCGATCACCGGAAGAATTACCGGTCACCAAGGGATCGATCTTGGCGGCCACATCGGCGACCCCGTTTATGCTACAGGTAACGGCCGTGTGGCTTATGATAATGAAGGTTCACGAGGTTACGGAAAACAGATCTTGATCAACCACGGTTTCGGATACAAAACTCGATACGCCCATTTGAATAAAATTTTGGTCACTCCCGGACAATATGTCCGCCGAGGTGAACTCATTGGAGAATTGGGCAACACGGGACGCTCGACAGGGCCACACCTGCATTACGAAGTAATTTATCGGGGAATGCACGTTGACCCGCTCAACTACTTCAGTCGTGACATGAGCGAAGAGGAGTTCATCAAGATTGTCGAATCGGCACAGGTCACTACTTTTGAAACGGAATAAATCACATGGAACAGTCGAAACAACACATCCGCTTCAAAGAGCTCGTACCACACTGGCACGAACAGAAACTCACTTTCCGAAAAAAATTCTGGAGAGCTGTGATCCATGTTTTTGCATGGATCGGTATGGCTATACTCTATTATATTGCATTCTCATTCTTTTTTGACACGCCTGTCGAGTACAACATGAAATCATCGACACGATTGTTGAAAAACGAATATAAAGAGTTGAACGCACGCTACGACACCATACAGAAAATACTGGATAATGTAGTTGAACGTGATCGTCATGTTTTCCGTACACTGTTCGAGGCTGATCCCTACAATTTCGATAGTGATTATGAAGAGAAAGAGCTGGCCGAGCACGACGCCCTGCTATCAAAAACCAACCGCGAGCTGGGGGATCTTTTCTTCTCGAAACTTAATGCTCTTGAAAAAAGCACAGGAGAACAACTGTATCTCATTGCAGAGATGGAGCAACATGTCGATTCACTGCAGGGAAAGTTAAATAACATTCCGGCCATCCAACCTGTTATCAACAAGGATTTAACCCTCCTAACCGCTTCGTATGGCATGCGTATTCACCCTTTTTATAAAACGTTAACCGCACACCAAGGTGTAGATTATACGGTTGGTGAAGGATCGCGCGTATTCGCCACAGCCGATGGCCAGGTCAGTCGTGTCATTACCCAACGGGCCTCGTCGGGAAATACCGTTATTATTAACCACGGTAACGGTTACCAAACCTCATACAGCCACTTGGGTAAAATTTATGTCAAAGCAGGCCAAAAAGTACGCCGTGGAGATATCATTGCCCAATCTGGCAATACTGGTCTTTCTTTAGCTCCACACCTTCATTACGAGATTATCCACAACGGAATGAGGGTCGATCCGGTACACTATTTCTTTATGGAACTGGATTACAAGGACTATCGGAAAATTATCCGCATCGCAATGAGTGGCATGCAATCTTTCGACTAATTTTCACAAAAAGATTACACATTCTCCTTTATACCCCTATTTTCCATAGGGCTTTTTGTCTTTTCAAAGCTATTTTCCTACATTTGCCCCTATATAAACTTTAATCCAAAACGAAATTATGGCAATTTTACGCTTCAACGCATTGGATGAAATATCCCGACGGGAATTAATCGAAACCAAACTGTCGGATAAGAAAATATCGAGTTATTTCGGAGCCGATGTATTCGATCGTGAGACGATGCGGCAATACATTGCAAAAGATGCTTACGAAAGTCTGTGCAACGCAATTGACGAAGGCCGTCGTATTGATCGCAAATTTGCCAACCAGATCGCTCAAGGCATGATGAATTGGGCTTTGGAGCGTGGAGCTACCCACTATTCGCACTGGTTCCAACCCCTAAACGATTCAACAGCCGAAAAACACGATGCATTTTTTGAACCTATGCAAGGCGGTGGTTCATTCGAAACATTCAAAGGAGAACTGCTCGTTCAACAGGAACCCGATGCTTCCAGCTTCCCCAACGGTGGATTGCGCAATACGTTCGAAGCTCGCGGTTATTCGGCTTGGGACCCTTCGTCTCCTGCATTTATCTTAGACAAAACACTCTGTATTCCGAGTATTTTTATTGCATATACCGGTGAAGCTCTTGACTTCAAGACACCTTTGCTCAAATCCCTGCAAGCCGTAGGGAAAGCCGCAGAAGATGTCTGCCAATATTTCGATAAGGATGTCAAGAAGGTCAATGTCACGTTGGGATGGGAGCAGGAGTATTTTCTCGTGGATGAGGCTTTGTTCCTTGCCCGCCCTGACCTGATGCAGACCGGCCGTACCCTGATGGGACACATTGCAGCCAAAGACCAACAGCTCGATGACCACTATTTTGGTGCAATCCCAGGTCGTGTCCTCGAATTCATGAAAGAGTTTGAAGAGCAGGCGTATCGCTTGGGTATTCCCATCAAGACTCGCCACAATGAAGTGGCCCCCAACCAGTTCGAATGTGCACCGATGTTTGAAGAGGCCAACATCGCTGTCGATCACAACACTTTGCTGATGACCGTAATGCGCAAGATTGCTCTCAAACATAAATTGCGCGTGCTTTTCCACGAAAAACCGTTTGCAGGAGTCAATGGTTCAGGGAAGCATTGCAACTGGTCCATGATGACCGATACGGGAGTCAATTTGTTAGCTCCGGGCAAAACCCCGAAAAACAATATCCAATTCCTCACCTTCTTTGTTTGCGCCATCAAGGCTGCTAACGACTATGGTTCACTGTTTATGGCGTCGATTGCAACTCAGTCGAACTCGCACCGTTTGGGAGCACACGAAGCACCTCCAGCTGTCATGTCCGTATTTACAGGTTCTACCCTATCGGCCATGCTCGATTCTTTGGAGGAACGCGTGAGCGATAAGAAGATGACTCCAGATGAAAAAACCGATATCAAACTCGACATCGGTAAGATTCCTGACATCTTGTTGGATAATACCGATCGAAACCGCACCTCGCCATTTGCCTTTACCGGCAACCGCTTTGAATTCCGCGCAACGGGTTCATCATATACCTGTGCAGCACCTCTGACTGTGATCAATACAGCGATGGCTGAAGAGTTGATCCAGTTCAAAAAAGAGGTGGACAAACTGATCGACAAAGGCATCAAGAAGGATGAAGCGATCCTGCAGGTAATCCGCAAATACATCATTGCTTCGAAAAAAATCCGTTTCGAAGGGAATGGATACAGCCAAGAATGGTTGGATGAAGCCGCTCGGCGCGGTTTGGAGGGAATCAGCAGCATTCCTGAAGCCTTTAAGCTGTTTAACCGTCCAGAATACAAAAACCTCTTGCTCAAACATGGGGTTTACAGCGAATCGGAGATTCACGCTCGTTATGAGATTAATTTGGAGATTTTGGTCAAGAAGATCCAGATTGAATCACGAGTACTGGCCGATATGGCAGCCAACCATATCGTACCGACTGCGATTAAATATCAGAATGTGCTGATTCAAAATGTTCGCGGCTTGAAAGACATTATGCCGGAAGAGTACCAAGAGTTAGCTTCTGAAGAGATTCTTGCAATCACCAAGATTGCCAAGTATGTCAAGTCCATCCGTGAGAACAATCGCCAAATGATCAATGCGCGTAAGAAGTACAACCACACAGAGGACCTTGAGGAACGTGCAAATGGTTATTGGAATGAGGTTCGTCCGATTATGTTGGTAATCCGTCAGGCAATCGACAAATTGGAACTGATTGTGGACGACGAGCTGTGGCCACTGCCCAAATATCGCGAAATGATGACGATCAACTAATAAAGCACCTGTTGCTAAAACAATAAACGGAGCCTATGCATAGGCTCCGTTTATTGTTTACTGACATCGCTATAACTACATTATATCTTTACCTGACAATCACAATAAAATAGCTCTAATTACTTATTCCTTAAAATTGTATAACAAAGAATCGTACACAACTCACCTACGACATAGCTCCTTAAAATCACAATATGTACATGGTTCAGGACTGGTACACTGTTTAAAAGGAATCGAAAAATCGAATAATTCTGTCAACGTTTTTTGTAAATTTTCCTGCAATGTATCCGCATACGGCAAAAACGACTGCACAGGAAGCCCTTGATGAACCAAAAGAGGAGAATATTCCGCACTATTCATCTGACGCACTACATACAAAGTCGGCTGCACATCCATACCTGTAGTGTGATGCACCATCATCGAATAGAGCATCGTCTGCAACACGGGCGCATTGCGAGTTTTCGTATCCGCTGCAAACAACGCATCCACATCACTAAAGACCTGCTTGGGGGCCCCTGTCTTATAATCTACAACTCGGACTTGACCATTTGACAATCGATCCAAACGGTCTGCTACTCCTTTAAATAGCACCGAGTGAGACTCTTCATTGAGCATAAAGGTCACCGGTGCTGAAACAGGCTTTTCCAACTCTTCGATCACGAAGCCGGGATGTTCAACATCGTAAGCCAAAATGCAACGATTAATATAATAGGCCACAATTCCATGTACCAACATTACATTACCGTCATACTCTTCGGCCTTGTGAGACAAATCATGCAAATATTCACTGTTGACAGCATGAGTCACCGCATCGATTACCTGTTGCGATCCGATCAGTTTCCGAATAGCTGGAATTGGATCCGGATTTTTACTCAATGGTTTGTATAAGAATTCGATGGCTTTATGCAAAATTGTACCGAACATTGGCAAATCAATCTCTTCAACAACCTCCTTTTCAGGAGAGAGACGTTCCAATCTCTGCAGGCAAAATTTGAGTGGACAATCCAAATATGAATAGAAGGATGTCGGAGAAAAAGCCTTTCCTCCATCATCTAAAAAGGCTCGTAATCGTTCTGCAATAGTTCCTGTTTTCGGGATTTCGATCGGTTGATTCTGTACCAGGTTTACACTCAAAGAGAGTGTTTTGCGTACGACCTCATGACTCGATTCATAATCCAGCTGATAGATATATCGACTCGGCTCACCTGTATGACGCTCATCACTCAATGAACAGTATGCAATGTGCACAATTGATGCTCGTTGCAACAATCGATAAAAATAGTAGGCATACACCCCTTCATGATGCATTGGTGTTGGCAATCCATACGCCAAACGAAGATTGTGTGGTATAAACGAAGATGTAATCGCCAAATTTCCCGGGAATGTATCATCATTGGCTGAAAGGATCAACACATGATCAAAATCGAGGTTTCGTGTCTCGAGAATTCCCATAATTTGAACGCCATTGAGCGGTTCACCACTATAAGGGATACGAATGCCTTGTAAAATTTTTCGTAACAAAGAGGCAAAAATAGGAATGGTAATCTCTACGCCACTATCTTGCAAAGAGTTCGTAATCTGACACAAAGTATCGATAATCGTTGAAAACATCTCCCGTCTCAACGCCCCCTCTGCCACATCACTACGACTACCTATTTCGGCTAAAATCCGTTGCAGATATTCCGACAGACTTTGCCAATTATCCACAGCCGTAAAGATCAAACTTGCAGCACCAGGAATCGACAACTGTTCAACATCCACATATACACGTTGACGTTTCTGAATGTCCGCCACAATCTCTCCGGCACGAACCGAATCCTGTTCCAGAACGTATGGATGAGTAAGAATTCCCTCTACATCACTATGGTAGAACTGCAACATTCCATCCCGTTTCCGGATCCGCTTACGGCGTTGCAACTCCAATAGCCTTTCAACAAACGAATAGGCCGTTGTCTGTCGCATCGGATACCCCATCGTTACGTTAAATTTGAGTCCATCAAAATCAGGTAACGAATACAAAACCGAAAGCAGCAAACTTTCATCTGTCAATACGATGGCGGTCCTTTTGTCAAGTTTGATCCCCCTCCTTGTCAGATCCGATAAAAATTCATGCACATATTTGCATTGCAGGCTGTCTGACGGAGAAGATACTGCAACGATCTCTTTGGATTGAACAAAATGGGAATGTGTTCCCATATCGTAAACAGCAGGATATTCCCGTATGTCTGAGCGAAGGAAAAGCCCCGCTTCATGGTCGGGATTATTCACATAATATTCGTCCCAGTCCCACCAAAACTCTGCTCGGCCACTATTTTTCAGCCAGGAGAACAATCTCTTTTCACAAGCCGATAACGCATTGAATCCGACAATCACATAGCGACTGTCTGGCGCAGGAAATTGCTCAGGCACATTATTAGCCATGATTCGTTCTGCAGCCAATCGATGCACCATCCCCTCATAAGCAAGCCCTTGATTAAAAAGATTTTGTCTATACTCCTGATAGATCGTTCGGAGCGTTCGCCAAATCGATATGAACTGCTCCTTCTCCTTCGAAAAGTCCCCTTCTTTTCCAAAGCTCTGCCAAAAACGGGTAATAATGGCAATCTGCTCAGGCGTCAAATAGGAGCGATAATCTTCCAATTCCCGCAAATCACTGATATTAGCAAAAAGCATATCAGCGTTGATCAGATATTTATCAATCTGATCGAAATCTGACAGGAGCATATCGCCCCAAAAATAGAATTGGTCAAAGGTTTCGTGATGATACCGACTGTACACTTTGTACAATTCAGTGACCAACTTGATACGATCACCGCAATGGATACCCGCGATCTGTTGCATCAGATCGTTAATCTCCACAAAACGAGGTTGCCATACCGGTCTCTGAGTAATTTTAGAGAGAGAATCGGTAAAAAAAAGCTGGGCACGACGGCTGGGAAATAACAAAGTCAACGAGGAGATATCATCCCCGTAACGCTCATACAAAGAGGCAACCACCTCATCGATAAAGCTACGCATAATGCTCTCTCGGAAGTTCCTCTCGGATGCAACACATCCGTTACAAATTGCTAACGATTCGTCTTTGTATGAAGTTGCACCTCGTGTAAAGGAGTTGATTATATTACATTATAAAAAGGAGAGAAAACCGCAAACCTATTTACCGATATTGTTTACGGTTCCCATCATCTTGGTCGCACTACGATAAATTTCGGGTTCGCCTTGATAATACACAGCACCACCTGTATTGGCTACTACTTGAATACGTTCGACTACCTGTACGTAGGCCTCTGCACTAGATACAGCCTCCACCCGTACATCCTGACAAACCATTTGGCGCGCGTTCACTTTGGATTTTGCTGAAGCAAACAAGGTGCTATATTTTGCTGAACCTGTCAAATTGGCTACAGAATTCCCTCCGATTTTCAAACAGATATCCTTCACATTCAGGTCTGCACTAAAGATCGCACCTGCATCCATATTCACGTCGATCATTCCTTGAGTCAATGTTCCCTGAATGGAAACACTCGCTTCAGAAATTTTAATCTGGGACAACGACGTATAGTAGATTTTGACCTCACCATTGGCATCTTTATCTCCACTGGGACGTAACTGGATTTTGAGCGCACCATCCTTTACACCCCACACAAGACGATTGCTGTTTGTACCATGCAGCTTAACCGTTAAATAAGCTGAATCAGCACGAATCAACTCCACATGCAAATTTCCCGACAGATCCACGGTAGTAAACGGATCCAAACGTTTGCTGACAATAGACTGCTGTGCTGATGCAACCCACGAAATGGTCATAGCCAAAAACAGCAATGCGATTTTTTTCATAACCTGAATTTTAAATTTTGCTTTACACAAATATAAACTTTTGCGTGGGAATTCACAATCTTTCCCGTAACTTTAGAGTGCAATCCGAACTTCGGACTAATCATTCAGCACTATATTCAAATGGGCAGCATCCATATCGTCAAAGCTTCTGCAGGATCAGGTAAAACCTTCCAACTTACATACGAATATATCGCTCGAGTTATCGAAACACCGGGACTTTATCGCAACATTCTGGCCGTGACCTTTACCAATAAGGCGACAGAGGAGATGAAGCAACGTATTGTCAGCAAACTGAATGAACTGGCTCAAGGTTGCCCGAACGAATATGTACCCATGCTCGAGAAACGGTTGCATTACACTCCGGAGCTGATTCGTCAGCGTGCTGCAGACGCTCGGACCAAAATTCTGCACGACTACAGCCACTTTAATATCCTCACCATCGACAAATTCTTTCAACGCATTATCCGGGCATTTCTCAAAGAGTTGGATATCGATGCGAATTTTGCTCTCGAACTTCAGACCGATTCTCTGTTAGACAATGCAATAGATCGCCTGATCGAGAAAATTGCCGACGATAAGGCATTACGTCGATGGATTACGGCTTTTGCTGAAGAGAATATTGAAAATAATAATTCATGGGATCTTCGTACCAAGATCCGTAATTTGGGAGTTAAGCTCTTCACTGAACAATACAAAAGTTTACCGGAAGCCTGTCCCAAAGAGACTATTTTAGAGACCATACGTGAGGCTCAGAAGAAGGACCGAGCCCTACTTCAACGCTGGAAACAGCTTGGAGACGAAGCGTTAAAAATTATTGCAGACCACGGTTTGAGCTGTGATGATTTCAGTTATCGTAGCGGCGGATTTTCAGGTTACCTGATCAAGGCAAGTCAAGGCAAATTCGATTCATATGGTCCTCGCGTTACCGATGCCTTGGCATCTGATGAAAAATGGTACAAAAAAACGTCTCCGCGCAAAGCGGACATTCAAGCCATCATTCCACTGGTTCGTCCATTACTCGAGGCTCTATGCAAACTGTACGACGATAATTACCGGTTTCACAACACACTGGTACAGATACAACAAAACTATCGCAGCCTGGCTCTGTTGACCGATCTCTCCGCAGAAATCGACAAGATTTGCCAGGAGCAAGGTATTATGCCCATCTCTGAAACAAACGGTTTGCTGAATCGCCTTATCAGTGGCAATGACACCCCTTTCATTTACGAAAAGGCCGGGAATACCTACTCTCATTTCATGATTGACGAGTTTCAGGATACGTCACAACAGCAATGGAAAAACTTTCTACCACTGCTTGATAATGCGTTAGCGCAAGATGATCGCTCGCCTGTTTTATTGGTTGGGGATGTCAAACAATCGATTTATCGCTGGCGAGGTGGAGATTGGCGTATTTTAGGGCATGATGTCAATCAACATTTTCGTGAAATACTCGATCAAACGCTTGAAGTCAATTATCGCAGTACAGGAATTATCGTCCATTTCAACAATGAGATCATCGATGCCTGTGTCCAACGGGACAACGAAAATCTGAATGCCCTGATCGCAGCCGGCTATGACAATGGCTCTCTGACAAACTCTACCCGGACCGAATTACAAGATATGCTGATCAATGCGTATCACGAGCATAAACAACAAGGGCACAAAGCATTAAACGAGGGTTATGTACGTATCACCAGCTTCAATAAGGATTTCAACGAAGAGGAAACGGACAAGGCACCGGTGATTGCCACCATCGAAGAGCTTCAGCAACGTGGTTATGCTCCGGGCGATATTGCCATCTTGGTACGATCCAACCACGATGGAACAGAAATAGCCAAACAGTTACTCACCTACAAGACTGCACATCCAGAGTCTCCCTACTGTTACGATTTGGTAACACAAGAGGCACTTACAATCGGGAACGCCCCTATCGCAACATTTATCATTGTCGCATTTAAATTGGCTTCGGTTCCAGACGATTCGATTCGACTGGCCTTGTATAACCAATATTTGAATCGAGACTTTGACACGCCTCTACCGGATGAGGAGAGAACCTTTCTGCAGAATTTACGACTCAAAGGGATTGAAGAGGCGTTCGAAGAGGTGGTACTCCATTATCATTTACAAGAGCAAGCCGAAGATATTGCCTATATACAGGCCATTCAAGAAATGGTACATACCTTCAGCACCTCGAAGATTGCAGATTTACCGCTATTTGTCAAATGGTGGGATGAAACCGGACATTCAAAATCGATCAACCTGCCTCAAAATCAACAGGCCATCACCATTATCACTATCCACAAAGCAAAAGGTCTGCAATATAAAGCAGTTATTGTCCCGAAATGTGCCTGGAACTTGACACCCAAAAGCACATTACTGTGGGCATCGACTCAAGCGTCCAGTTTCGACGCATTGGGTGCTGTTCCAATCTCATACCGCAAGGATCTGATTAACACCTATTTTTCTGAAGATTATTATCGTGAAACTGTTCTGACCCACATTGACAACATCAACATCTTTTATGTAGCCATCACACGTGCCGAAGAGGAGTTGCATCTGATGTTTAAACACGACGACAGATCGACAAAAGATTCCATTAATGATCTGTTAGACTCCATTCTATCTAACAGTCGAACGGACGACCAGTCCACCATCAAATTGGGCGAAATTGAAGGCGTAGTCAAAGAGCTCGAAGACCGTGAAATTTACGAATTTGGGACACCTTTCCACAAACAACCTGAAGCTCTTGTACCTGTACAATCGTCAAGCTATCCGGTTCACAGACCAGATACTAAACTGCGATTTAAACTCGCGACACAACGCTATTTTGATGAAGGTAAGGAGATTCCGTTAGCTCCCCGCAATTATGGTATTCTGATGCACAAAGTATTTGAAAACATCAAACATGAGGGGGAAATCGATGCACAACTTGCGCTGTTGAGAGCCAATGGAACGCTGACCGATGAAGAGGCACAACACTTGCACGACACCATTACAGATGCATTCACCAATCCATTAATTCGTTCCTGGTTCGATCCCAAATGGGATACTGTACGAACTGAAGCAGAAATAGTTGTTCCAAACGACAAATCCACGCTTAAACGTCCGGATCGCGTTGTCACGAAAGGAGCCGAAGCTGTGGTTATTGATTATAAATTCGGATCAAACAAGGAGAAATTGCACTACATGCAGATAAAATCATATATGAAACTCTTGCGTCGAATGGGATACAAGAGTGTTCGGGGTTATCTGTGGTATGTCGAACTCAATGAGGTAGAAACTGTCGAAGCTGACCAAACATTCACTACTACCAAGTCTTAACAAGATAACTCTACCCTATATATAGAACAAATCCCAATTAAAATTCAAACCAGTCATTAGTGAGTAGGCACTCACATCACTGGTCTAATTTAACATCAATCACTTAACAATCAGCCATTTTACATCTAAAGACAGGAAACATATTTTAGTAAAGGCACTTCATAATAAGTGCTTTTCATACTAATCAAGACAAAAAAGAGGGCTACCAGATTGGCAGCCCTCAATCGTATCAATTAACTAATTAGTCGTTCAGTGAGAAACGTTTGTAAGCGACAACAGTTGCATCTTTGTCTGCGCCTTTGATATAAGCACCGACGGTGATCTTGTTGTTCTTAACCAAAGCCTGATTCAACAAGGTATTCTCATTGAGGAATTTGTTGACTTTTCCTTCGGCGATCTTATCCAACATAGCCTCAGGTTTACCCTCCTGGCGAGCCTGCTCACGACCGATCATACGCTCGTGCTCAATCACTTTAGGATCGCAATCGGTTTTGTCAATCGAAACAGGAGCCATAGCTGCAGCCTGCATAGCTACATCTTTAGCAACCTCTTTGTCGATATCTTTGTTGAAACCAATCAGGGTACCCAGTTTGCTGTTCATGTGAATGTAGGTCACACACATCGGAGCCTCGATCTTACCATAGTAAGCCAATTCAACCTTTTCACCGGTCTGACCTGACTTCTCAGTTACGATCTCAGCAACGGTTTTACCATCTTTCACAACAGCCAACAAAGCCTCCAGGTTCTCTGCATCAGCCTCTACAGCGATGTCAAGAATTGATTTGGCAGCAGCTACGAAATCAGCATTCTGAGCTACGAAGTCAGTCTCGCATGCCAAGCAGAGCATATAACCTTTCTGACCAACGATCTTCGAAGTTACAACACCCTGAGTTGCGTGACGATCAGCACGTTTTGCAGCAACCAGTTTACCTTTTTCGCGGATAATATCCTTTGCACGTTCGAAATCGCCTTCGGCCTCTACCAGCGCTTTTTTGCAATCCATCATGCCGGCTCCGGTCATCGCACGGAGTTTGGCAACATCAGCAGCTTTAATATCCATTGTCTTTTTCTTTTTTAAGCAATTTCGAATTATTCTGCAGCCTCAGCTTTGGGAGCTTCAGCCTCTGCAGCAGGCGCTGCTTCAGCAGCCGGCTCAGCTTTTGCTGACTCAGCCTTTACAGCCTTTTTCAAACGAGGTTTCGGCTCTTTCTCTGCTTTGGCAGCAGCTTCAGCAGCCTCTTTCTCTTTCTCGAGCTTGCGTTCTGCAAGACCCTCTGCAATCGCACCGGTTACAGCCTCGAGGATAACAGCCACAGATTTGGTAGCATCGTCATTTGCCGGAATTACATAATCGATATCCGTAGGATCACAGCAAGTATCAACCATTGCAAATACGGGGATGCTCAGGCGTTTTGCCTCTTTCACGGCGTTTGCCTCTTTCTGCACGTCCACAACAAACAGGGCGGCAGGCAGACGGGTCAGGTCAGCAATAGAACCGAGGTTCTTCTCGAGTTTAGCACGCTGACGGCTGATTTGAAGTTTCTCTCTTTTGGAAAAGTTGTCATAAGTTCCATCGGCCGTCATCTTGTCGATCATGGCCATTTTCTTGACAGCTTTACGTATTGTGGGGAAATTGGTAAGCATACCGCCCGGCCAACGTTCCGTAACATACGGCATGTTGACTGCGGATACCATCTCCGCAACTACATCCTTAGCCTGTTTTTTGGTTGCAACAAACAGGATACGGCGACCGCTTTTAGCGATCTGTTTGAGTGCGGATGCGGCCTCATCGATCTTCATCACCGTTTTGTGAAGGTCGATGATGTGGATTCCGTTTTTCTCCATGAAAATATATGGAGCCATTTTAGGATTCCACTTTCTTTTCAGGTGACCGAAGTGAGCTCCGGCCTCCAACAATTGATTAAAATCAGTTCTTGGCATTTTGATTAACTGTTTAAATCTGTTTTAATTCTCTTTACATCAATCGCAGCGGTAGTGTCCTTGACAATCCCCGCGATTTTCCGCAGAGGGGCAATAACCGAGTAGTGCAACCAGAATCGCAGTCTCTGAAATTTGTACCCACTCTGTGCTCCACAGGCGCAGATATTAACGCTTGCTGAACTGGAACTTGCGACGTGCACCGGGCTGACCGGGTTTCTTACGCTCAACCTCACGCGGGTCACGCGTCATGAAGCCGTTCTTTTTGAGCACCGGACGCATCTCTGCATCGATTGCGCAAAGAGCACGAGCGATACCCAAACGGGCAGCTTCAGCCTGGCCTTTGATTCCGCCGCCATCGAGAGTGATGGTGATGTCATAGTTTTCAGTAGTCGAGGTAACCAGCAGAGGCTGTTTTACGACATACTGGAAAATCTCCAGCGGAAAATAGGTATCCAGAGGCTTCTGGTTGATCGTAATGTTACCCTTACCGGGTTTCACGTAAACGCGAGCTACAGCAGCTTTTCTGCGTCCGACGGCATTTACAACTTCCATACTCATTACTTAATCTCGTTTAACTTGATAGTTTTGGGTGACTGAGCTGCATGCGGATGTTCGCTGCCGGCATACACCTTCAGGTTGCGAAGCAAGGCAGCGCCCAGACGGGTGCGAGGCAACATGCTTTTCACAGCCTTTTCTACGATAAATTCGGGTTTCTTGCGCAGATAATCGGCCGGAGTTGCATAGCGCTGTCCACCTGGATAACCGGTGTGACGCGTATACACTTTGTCCGTCATCTTTTTACCCGAGAACTTCACCTTGTCAGCGTTGATGATGATGACGTTGTCACCGCAGTCAACGTGAGGAGTGAAGTTGGGCTTGTTCTTACCACGCAGGATTTTGGCCACCTGCGAAGCGAGTCGGCCCACCACCGCGTCCGTAGCATCGATCAAAACCCACTCTTTGGTGACCGTTGCGGCGTTGGCGGAGATTGTTTTGTAGCTTAATGACTCCACTGTTTTACGTTTAAAAGTTAATACTTGTGTGAATTATGTGATCCATACCCGCATTTTGCGGGCTTGCAAAGATAGTGATTTTCCTTGAAATAAAAAAAATATCGTATTTATCGATAATTTCTTTACAAATCAGGTTACTCTTCGTAGCCGAAACGACGCAATTGACGGTCGCTGTTACGCCAATCTTCGTTCACCTTGACAAAAAGTTGTAAAAAGACCTTTTTCCCTAAGAACTGTTCCAGATCGGCACGCGCCTCTGAGCCCACCTTTTTGAGTTTGGAGCCTCTATGGCCGATAATAATCCCCTTCTGACTCTCTCGAGAAACATAGATAACCGCTGAAATACGATCAATTGCAGGTTCCTCTTTATACTCTTCGATTGCAATCTCAACGCAATAAGGTATCTCCTTATCGTAATTAAGCAGTATCTTTTCACGAATAATCTCAGACGCAAAAAAACGGAGTGTTTTATCGGTCAAGACATCTTTGGGATAATAGGGTTCACCCTCAGGCAGCATATCGAGAATCCGATCAAACAACCCTCCAATATTGAATGCATGAGCAGCAGAAACCGGAACGATCACTGCATCTGGTAAAATCTTTTCCCACTCATCTACCAATTTCTCCAACTCCTCTGGCGTTGTCAAATCAATTTTATTGATCACCAAGATCGTTTTGATACCACTGAGGCGGATTTTATCGACATATTCACTGCGATGGTCTGTCCCTTCGGTTGCATCGGTTACATACAAAATCACATCGGCATCTTTCAATGCCCCCTGCACCACCTTCATCATCGATTCGTGCAGTTTATAATTCGGCTTGAGGATTCCGGGAGTATCGGAATAGACAATCTGAAAATCCTCTCCGTTCACAATTCCCAAAATACGATGGCGCGTGGTCTGGGCTTTCGAGGTGATAATCGAAAGACGCTCCCCCACCAAAGCGTTCATCAGTGTCGATTTTCCCACATTGGGATTACCGATAATATTCACAAAACCTGATTTGTGCATAATCTGTATGTATTTTGTTTTCTAATTTTTAGTCTTCAATCAATCCGGCAGCATGCAACCAATCATCTACAATGATGACATACACGAGTCGTCTGCACCAATTAAATCACTTGTGTTGCACAACATCGCTTTCTCGCGTATCCGTTTTAACAACTCACCATCCAACTGTAATCCAGTCCAACGGTAAATAATATAAGGTATTTGCCTAATTCCATCACAGCGACTGTCTCATTTTGCACCACCAGCTCTCCAAAAACTGGTATCAACCTCCGATTCGACCCGCTCTTCCACCTGATCCGGCAAACGCCAAAAAAGATCGTATCCGATAATCTTTTCCAAATCGTTTACACTCATTGCATAATCACCAAACTTACCGGAAATCTTCTCCTGATTGGGAAGTAAAAAAGCAATGGCATGGTAACGTCCATTCTGCCACACCAACAACGCTTTAAAATATCTGCGTGGCACACCTACACCTCCTTTGATCCTCGGCAAACCGGATACCAACACCGGGCCTGTAACCACATAAAGCGAATCATACTGTTTTGCCCATTTGCGGACCTGTTCTTCCAACAGTCGCCAGATTTGACGGTTAAGTGCCGGCCTCTGGGGTGAAACATTCGACAAATAGAAAGTTGCCTGATTCTCATCTGGTGTATCGTCACGATCGGCAGAGGGAAGCAGGTGTCCCCGATCATAACCGCTGCGAGTATAATCTCGATCACGAGCTGTCGGCCATCCACGTTGTACTACAGTCGGATCGCTGCAAAACGCATTCTGGCGCTCTGTTCCTTTGCGATTCACCTCTGCACGCGTCAACAGATAGGCAACCCATGCAGCCTGCTGATACATCGTATCATAGCAAAGCGTGTAACGAGCGGCGACGTTCCGCAACACAAACGTACTATCTTTATAATAAGGTAAAGCCAGCCGATCTCCTTGTTTCAGCGTCTGTTGATCACATTCCGTAGGATTACCCCGATTATCCGATACAGCTCCAGCCTTTGTACGGTCATTTGGCGACAACTGACCGTCTTGTTGCGAACCTTTTTCACCATCTCGGTTCGCATGACGGCTCTCACGTTGTTGGTTTCGGGAGTTGTGGCAACCATTATCCTTTTGATTTCCACTTCGCTGAGACGATCTAACATCGTCCGACTGTGCAGCCATCTGCGTAGTAGGTACTCCACCACGCGACCCAACCGCCCCTGTTCGGTATGAGACCCACAACAAAAGAGCCACGACACAGAACAACAATACAATTATTTTCCATTGCGTCTTTTTCGAAACACGACGCGTAGCTCGTTTAGGCATAATCTTTAACCGCTTGGAATTTTCTCCCAGTTGGACAAAGGTAAATATTTTCCTACCTTTGTCCCATATTTTACATGAAATTCAAGCAGAAACCCAACACGTATGGCCTCTTCGAACTTCGTTGATTATGTCAAAATTTTCGGACGCTCCGGCAACGGAGGATCCGGCTCCAGCCATTTCCGCCGCGAAAAATTCATCGAATTCGGCGGTCCAGACGGTGGTGACGGAGGCAAAGGAGGCAGCATTATTCTGCGAGGCAATAGCCAATATTGGACACTCATCCACCTCAAATACCAACGCCACATTTTCGCCGAAAACGGTGAACCAGGACGAGGTGCTCGCAGTACGGGAAAAAATGGCAAAGATGTCATTATTGACGTACCTCTGGGAACCGTTGCACGTGATGCAGAAACCGGCGAAGTAGTGGGTGAAGTAACCCAAGACGGTGAAGAACTCGTTCTGTTACCGGGAGGTCGTGGCGGTTTGGGTAACTGGCATTTCCGCACGGCAACCAATCAAGCTCCTCGCTACTCTCAACCCGGAGAAGAGTGCCGTGAAGGTTGGTTCATCCTTGAACTGAAAATTTTAGCAGATGTCGGCTTGGTTGGGTTCCCCAATGCCGGCAAATCCACACTATTGGCAGCTGTTTCAGCAGCTAAGCCCAAAATTGCCAATTACGCTTTTACTACACTGGAGCCCAATTTGGGCATTGTCGAATACCGTGACCACAAATCCTTCGTGATGGCCGATATTCCGGGCATTATTGAAGGTGCGCATGAAGGCAAGGGGTTGGGAATCCGTTTCTTGCGTCACATCGAACGCAACTCGATTTTGTTGTTCATGATTCCGGCCGACACGGACAACATTCATGAAGAGTATCAAATCCTGTTGAACGAACTGCAACAATACAACCCCGAGTTGATGGATAAGCAACGACTGTTGGCCATCACAAAATGTGACCTGCTCGATGAAGAGTTGCAAGAGGCATTAACCCAAGAATTACCGGAGGGAATTCCATCCATTTTTATCTCATCGGTATCAGGTTATCATCTCACCCAACTCAAAGATATGATTTGGGAAGCCCTGCAAAAGGAGAATCGTTAATTCTCCATCTTGTTCACTGCATATAGCATACTCTTGTTTCTTTCTCCGCAAAAAAAAGAGGTTGCTGAGCATGGAGTCTGCGAAGCACAGTCCGGACCATGCTCAATCATCATAACGCATTCCCCATAATGCATTCAAACACCCCACATCTCCAACACATCGTTTGCTTAAACACGCTTTTGCTTTTTGCGTTCGATGCGTTTTATTCAAATGCGCATAGGAATGTTATCTCAAAATCGCGGGGATTCCATAATCACATTACGGGCATCAATCACACGCAATTGATAGCTATTATTGAACCACCCGAGAATCCCCTCTACATAGCCACTTCTTATCGGTAACACATCATCGGCAAAACGGGCATAACGGCTGGTACGCACTAACAGAGTATCTCCGTCAACATTAACTAAATGTCGATTGCTGTCCGAAGCTTCGTCACACCAGGTCAACCCCAACTCTTCGTCCACAAACTGCACCATCTCAAAAGCGACAAAACAGCCGACATGTTTGGGTTCAAGTTCTGCAAAACGAAGTGTATCGGGCAATACAGGCTCGATTTCACCTCTTTTTGACAATCGTCCCGAAATATCAGTTTGCGAAATAAATCCATTCTGATAATCGGCGTCTGATGATACACTACCCAACGTCACATAACCACCATAAGCTCCCAACACCAATCCTTGACATCGAATACGGATTGGCTGTCCAATCGGATAGGTCAAAAACAGATCATCTCCTGACAATTTGATCTCGATACCCCCTGTTGCATCCTGCACGACCAATCCGTAAGGGAATGTCCCATAACGGTCATTTGCCGTCACCACGCCCTGCAACTCCCAATCTTTGGTAATGGGTGTAGGATAACCCGTATAATAACCCTTCAGATAACTGATCGAGACAAGTGCCGTCCCCGCTCCAGGCTCACCGTCACCTCCTTGGGACGGATCGGGATATGGATCACTCTTCTCCACACACCCAATGCACAGTATTCCGAACAATAATATCTTAAGGAATCGACTACTCCTCCACATCCTGCAGATCCCTCATTTTTAATTGATAGACCGATTTTCCATTGACCTTACCCTGCATCAAAATTCCCATTAACGATACTGTACCGGTCGGTACCGTCTCCCCGGCAAAAGAGGCATAACCACTGGTTACGACATAAATCGAATCGGACTTTTCATCCCGAAATTTCAAATAGGCGCTTTGCGGAACTCCACTTGATGTAAGGGATGCCGGTAAAGCCCATGTCGTATCGACAGCCCCATCCAAATGCACACCTTCAAACCGCACCAAGGTACCGAGCCACTCCTCTTTAAGATTTCCGGCTTTTACCGGGCGTGGGATCACCTCTTCGAATCGTTCATTACGAAACAGATGTTTATCCACTACAATCCTATGATTCATATAATCGGTTTCATAGGCTGCACTGGCCAGCCCCAACTGCAACACACCATTCGTCATACCCAATGTTAACGAATCGACCACTACCGTTACCTGTTGTCCCAATCGATAAGTTGCATAGAGATCATACAATCCGGCACGTATCTCCACCGCTCCTGTTTCATCTTCAATAAAAAAGCTACGATAGAAATTACCGGACTGATCCGATGTCGTAACATATCCTGACACCACAACACTTCGTTGACCAACGACACAAACCGGATCATCCTGATAAAAAGTTCGCAACGTTGCAATATCCATCGTCGTAACCGGTACCGAACCAGATTCCGAATTTGGAGGATCAAACCGGTCGTAATCACAGGATATATTACTGAATAATAGCAACAACAAACCCACGAGCACACCGATTTTCATACACGAACATCGTCGCATAACACGATGTATTACAACAGATTTAACACATCTTATGTTAACAATATTTTGCATCAGAATCGGAAATTAATCGTCAGGTAATAGGTTCTCGGATAGGCATGATAATAGCGTGACGCCATCGGAGCCACCGTTCGGTCCAAACCGCTTCCGGTACGTACCATTCGCAACGGTTCATAACCGCTGTACACAATATGACGACGGTTGGCCAGATTGTTGACCGAACCGCTCAATGTCAAATAACTGTTCTTAATCCGAAACGTTTTACTCACAAAAAGGTTAATTGTCGTAGCATCTCCGAAACGCTCCTGTGCAGTCATCTGCGCCAAAGCCTCCGGAGAGGTTGCATAATCCATCACCCGACGCATACGTCGTACCGGACTAATATCAATATAATTACTGCCCGCATAATTCACGGAAACCGCTGCAGTCCACATTTTGGCACCAGAATAGCGCAACTCCCCTGAAGCTACCACCTGTGGAGTGTTTCCCAACCGATACCCTTTCATATATGCCGTTGATCCTTCAACAATCGGCCGGTTATCATGATCTGCATAAATGGACACTGCCGGATCACTCAAATAGAGGTTACGGCTCCACCCTCCTGCACCACGCACACTCCACCGATCGGTAATCCGCACGGTTACTCCCAGTTCAACACCGGCATACAGTTTATCGATTCCACTCAGCTCCATATTGGCGTATTCTCCGGCCAAATCATCATAATAATGGCGGACATCCCCCTCTCCGCGGGTTGTGGTCACATATCCGCACAATCCAATATCGACACTGCGCCACGAGATCCGATATTCCAGTTCTCCAGCCAATAGATTAATCGGTCGGGAGTCGGCAACTGTCCGATTCTGATATTCGGGAGCCAAAAACAGCGCATCAGCCACCGGTGCTAAATCACCATAAGCAACACACATCTCCAGGGAGTGCGCCGGTGTAAATGCATAACCAATTCCCCCTTTAAGCATATACTCCGTGAAATTCAACTTTTCAGAAGGGCCAAGAGACAGGCTACCGGGGAAAAGTTCCTTTTCGTAACGGCCAATCCTTGAGAAAGAGACTTGAGCGACTTGTCCACCCACATAACCATACAGTCCCAAATTACGTTCGCTATGCAAATCAGCTAACGCCCACAGGCCGTACGAACTGTAATCCAGGTCGTAATTATACCCATACCGTTCACCCACACCGACCCGACGATTTGGATGTTGCAAATCATTGATCGCTTGATCTCCGTAATACTCATCGTCAATCAGGTAGGGATCGACATCCAACAGATAGTCTCCTCCAAGCAGATCTTCCAATCGTTGATAACGGGACACCCGATCATTACGCAGTTGAATGCCGCCTCTCAAATAACTCGCTTTGTCCATCCGCCAATCAAAAGACGAATTAAGTTGAAAACTACGATTCGCCGTCACGGCACTTCCTACCACATAGGAAGCAGGAGAAGCCGTGCCATGCTGATTGACATAATACAGCTCATTCCAATTGATTTGAGTCACATTGGGGTTTCTCTGACGCCATGCTTGCTCTACGGCAGTAGCAACTTCGGGGTTTGCCTGATAGCCGGGCATATACCGATAGTAGTCCGGCGTTGGGTTGGAGACACTGAACCAATCCAAAGCTGAATAACTGCTTTCACCACCCAAATAGGAGAACACGGTATGAATCTTAAAGTCCTCATCACGTTTGTAATCCCACGCCAAAAGCGCCATAGGTTGCTGAGATTTACGAGTGCGTGAGGAACGGATTCGACCATCCTGATACCCCCAATAGGGATTGTACAACGGATCACCGGTCAACTCAAAAGCCTCTTGAGTTGCGGCGCCCCGTACTCCACGATCTGATGGTGCCAATAAAAATGCGGCTGAAAGTATATGTTTCTTTCCCAACTTTTTGGCGATAGAAGCATACACGGTCCAATCATCCATATAGACGCCACGAATATGCTGATCCCTGCCCCAGCGCCGGGAACCAGCCCCAGCAATAGCCCAACCGCCTTTCATCCATCCGGACGATATCCCCGCCCGCACACCACCACGAAACCGACGGTCGGTAAACATCATACCAACCGATATACGTTTGGGAACGGTTCCTGCCATGCGGGAATAAGCACGAGTATCACCTAATCCACCCAGACTCCATGAGCCTGGAGCTAATCCCGTTTCAGATTCAACTGGTCCGTACGAATTGTAGACGGCACCCATCAAATTCCACTGTTGATTACCCGTCATCGGATCATACAGTGACACGCCATCGATTGAAAAATTACGATAACGATAATCGTAACCTCGCCGATTATAACGAACAAAAGAAAAATTGAAATCAGACAAAGCTGAAAATGCATCCGGATAGGCTTCCAGTGGCATGATCATCAATGATGCATACTCGTCACTGAATTGGAACTGCTCAGCACGACGGACCTCCTCATCGTAATCATCGGAGGTCAACACACCACCTTGTGCCAGCATCCGATACGGCACAAACATGACAAAAAGGACAATGAGGATATGTTTCATTGGGGTACCGTACATTACGGCCAAAGCTGGTTATTGCAGTTAACCGATTGATAGTTTCACTTCCTCCGATCAATTACTCCTAAAATAGCAAAATCAGACTAAAACATAAAATATTCGGATTGTTTTATTTCAATCACACAAAAAAAGAGAGAAGATCCCTATGGGGATCTTCTCTCTTTTTATCAATATCGGCTAATTACGGAATCACAACAAACTCCGCATTCATTGTATCGTCCTAATTATTCTGCAGGCTGCTGTGCAGGAGCGGCAGGCTGAGACTGAGGGGCTTGCTGAGCTGCATCTTGTGTAGTTTGCTGCTGTGCAGGAGCCAACAGGTTTTCATTACCTTCGGTTGCCTGCTCAATAGCTCTCTCCATTGCACCTTTGCTGTTAGCAATATTGGCCGATGGCATAGTCATGGTAGCTGCAAGGCTCAACACAAAAATAGCAATTGCCAACCCCCAAGTAAATTTTTCAAGGAAGTTGGAAGTTTCGCGAACGCCCATCACCTGGTTCGATGCACCGAAATTGGCTGCCATACCGCTTTTAGGATTCTGGGCCAACACTGAAAGAATCAGCAAAACACTTGCAATAAGAATCAATACAATGAAAAAAATATACATTTCGTTACTTGTTTAAACGATTACAAATTCATCAATCTTTCGGATTTTCATTAATCCGGTCGATAATTTCGGCAAAATAAACACTTTTTTCCGGATATAGCAAACTTAATTTGGTATATATTGCTTTAGCTCGCTCCGTTAGCCCTTGTGTTCGATAAATTTCAGCCAACTCTTCTGAAATCATATCGTCATCTTCTTCCACCGAGTCAGCTGATATATCCCCTTCCGGAATACCTTCTCGGGGAACCATGCGTTTAGGCTCTTCTGCCAAAAAACGATCTATCACCTCCAACGTCAAATCAGCGGATCTATGCTGCTCTTGATCTGCTGTAGCATCCGCATTCATCTGATCGTTTTCCCGCACAAGCATCGTCTCCTCAGACAGTCGCGATTCAGATTCAGATTCAGATTCAGATGCGAAAGCACATTCAGCATCCACAGATACAGAACGATCCTGCGACGGATGATCACACATCTGTGAAATCTCTTGTTGTGCTATTGAAACTTGAGAAACCCCAGACTCCACAGGGAGCGCTTCCGATTCTGTAATTAACGTTGCTGTGTCATTCACAGCAACTTCATGCTGATCCGCAACATTGGAAACGTCTGTTTGTAACTCCGCATTTTCCAGCTTCTCCCTCTTCGACATTGTCTCCAAAGAAGAATAAGTCGTACCGCAGGGTGTATTATCTACTACCGTACTCAGCCCTACAGAACGCAACAATATATCCGGAACAGGACGAACTGTCAGACGCAATGCCAATTCAGGATCCATTTTACCACTGATCCTCGATTGCACAATTCGCGCCGTTGTAAACCACGGATACCGTCGAATCAATGCTTGCAATACGGCATTTGATGGAATTTCAGCAATGTCGGGACGACCAAGATATTGATTAAAAGCATCCATTACCAGTTGGCTACTGCATCATTAAAGATATTTTCGACCAATTGCTCAACAATTTCAGGGATCAATGTACCTTCAGCCTCCTGCAACAGTTGAGAACTCGGGTAATCCGAATATGCTGAAAAGGTTTTATCATAATTGTATTCAGGTTGAAAAGCATTGGTAAAACGAACGCGTACCGTAATGGTCAATCGGTTCATAACCGCTGTTTCATTCCCTGAAATGGCCGCAGGCGTGGAAGTATAGTTGGTAATTTCTCCTTCGAATTGCAAATCACCGTTTTCAGGCACTACTGCCAACCGGGTTTGGCTGGTAAAACGATCCTGCAACGCATCCGTCAATGTAGAACTGAGGATCGGAGCTACCAGCAAGGCATTGTTAGGGAAACGAGCGATCGATACGGTTTGAATTTCCGGTGCAATCGAAGCCCCCGAAAACGAATATTTAACCGTACACCCACTCAACAATAAAGCGCATACAAACGCCATGACCGGCATGAACCATCTCAAGGTTACACTGTATCTTTTCCGATTAATACTCATCGATTCCCAATTCTTTGATTTTACGATAAAGCGTACGCTCTGAAATAAAAAGATCTTTAGCTGCCTCACGACGTTTGCCGCCATGACGACGCAAAGCCTTAATAATCGCCTCACGCAACACCTGTTCTTTTGTCAGACCTTCACGTGCTGCCGGTTCTTCGATCACCTCTTCGGGTTCCGCATAATCATTGAAGGATACCGGCATCGGATGTACAGTCGGCGTCGAAACTGGAGCCGGCAAATTTCGAGGTAACAAAGCTGTCACATCTCCTCCCTTATGGTCATACCCCCGATGCTCAGCCATTAGCTCCGCCATCATCCGCTTCAGATCGTTCATATCATTCCGCAGATCAAAAAGCACTTTGTAGAGCAATTCTCTCTCTTCATTGACTTCGCCCTGAGCCTGCGGTCTGAAAACAGGCACCGATGAAGGGGCATAATCGGGAAGATACTTCTTGAGAATATCAGCCGTGATATTACGAGATTCTTCGACCGCTGAAATTTGCTCTGCCACATTTTTTAACTGACGAATATTTCCCGGCCAAGGATAGGTCTCCAATACCTGCCGAGCTCCCTCATCCAAGGTAATCACAGGCATGCGATACAGCGTGGCAACATCTACCGCGAATTTACGAAACAACAGATAGATATCACCTTTGCGATCACGCAATGGCGGCACTGTAATCGGAACCGTATTGAGACGATAATAGAGGTCTTCACGGAAGCGTCCATCACGAACCGCATCGCGCAAATTAATATTTGTCGCTGCTACTACACGCACATTGGTTTTTTGTGTTTTGGAAGAACCGACACGAATATACTCGCCCGTTTGCAATACGCGTAACAAACGGACCTGAGTGGTATGGGGCAATTCAGCCACCTCATCCAGGAAAATTGTCCCGCCATCGGCCACTTCAAAATATCCTTTGCGACTCTCGGAAGCTCCCGTAAAAGCGCCTTTTTCATGACCGAACAGTTCGGAATCAATCGTTCCTTCAGGTATAGCACCACAGTTTACAGCAATGTATGTCCCATGCTTACGCGGGCTATTGGCATGTATAATCTGAGGAAACACCTCTTTACCGACACCACTTTCACCAGTAATCAATACCGAAAGGTCAGTCGAAGCTACCCTTACCGCCACCTCCAAGGCTTCGTTCAGAGCCGAATTATTACCAATTATGTTGAATCGCTGTTTGAGCGTCGTTAAATCCATTGCCATTGTCTAATCGGATTAACGTTTGGATTTTGTTTTTGCGGCCTCTTTGGCTGCTGCCTCAGCGGCTTGAATTGAATCCTCTTTTTGAATGGAATCCAACACAGCAGGACGTTGATGTACCGGAAGCTCCATGGGATCTATTTTCGGAGCGGACGATGAAGCGAAAATCACACCATATATAATTGCACCCAACGCAATGATCGCTGCGACTATCGCAACCGCCAAAAACTTATCAGTTCCCTGACGTTGTTGCGGCTGAGGTTGGCGTGGTGGCATACCGGCTCCGCCATACGGAGGAACCGAAGCACCCCCTTGAGGCTGTCCATACGGAGAACCACCATAAAAAGAAGGTTGTCCCGGCATATTGGGACGTGCTTGTGTCTGCTGATTCTGAGCTGGCTGTTGTGCAGCTGGTCGGCCTTGCTGTTGTTGCGTATATTGGGATGAAGCATACGAAGACTGAGGCTGCATCTGCTGAGGCCGACCTTGCTGACCAGGACGCTGATAACCAGATTGTGTAGCAGGACGAACATCTCCTGCCATTGCAGAGCGAGCCGAAGCAGCCTGAGTTGCCTGGGATGAAGGCTGCGCTGTAGCCGAACGAGATGACATCGTTCCGTTTGTCTGAGTCGTACCACCTGTAATATTCGCCTGAACAGATTGGGGGCGAGAAGAGGTTACACTACCCTGATTTGGAACATTTACACCCGCACCAACATTAGGCGCATGATTTCCCGACTGACTTTGTGCTTGATATCCCGAAGCCCCATTCGAGCCAGGCTGACCATAAACAGGTTGAGATGGAGAAATCGGAGACTGCCCTACTCGTGATGCTCCGCCCATTGATGAGGATGCGGCTGTAGATGCAGGCTGTGATGGCGCCACTGGACGTGCTGCAGAAGTTCCAGGTGTAGTCGGTATTTTATTGTCACGTAGATCTGTTTCCAGATAACAAACTCCATTCGAGTCGATCTTCAACTGGCCAATACCCTCTACAACAAAACAGCCACGTTCTGTGACACTCTTTTTAACTTGTGCAACATATTCAGCAATAACACCGTACGCCTCTTCACTGCTCAAACCATAATTTGAACTGAGCAAACCGGCCAATACACCATCATCTTTTTTCAGGAAAGGAACAAAAACGATTCCCCCATCAGTATCCTTATGCAGGAAAGCTCCAAATTGGGGAATAACGATGCGTTTCCCAGCCTTAAGGCTATCTACTATAATTTTATTAACCATCTCCTTATAAGTTTAACCTGTATATCAAGTTAGAATGTTCTTATAGTGCAAGAACACATTGACCCATTCTACACCATATAACAAAAATAGACCTTTTTCTCAATAGAAACAAACAAACCATCCCAAATCAAAATAGAATACTTTTCTTTTCCCCTATTAGAAAACAAAAGTCATACCGTTATGCGAAAGCATCTGCCAAACCGATTTTCTTACCACCTCCTGTTCTCAGTTAAAAGTGATAAATCATCGATGCGACCGGTATCTTCATCGCAGATTGTAAACACTGCAAATATCGAATAACAACTTAATATAGACATTATTTCATGCTAAATATTGCTTTTCACAAAAAGTTTCCTCTCCTTTGCAGTGAAATTTTCGTCAAAGTAGCTCAGCTACATTGCCAAATTTTCACCAAAGTAGCTTAGACGGATTAACCATTAAATTCATTAACCGAAGATGAAAAACAAATACATTGATCTTATCGAACAGACCTTCGAATTTCCTCAAGATGAATTTTCGGTCCAAGACAATGAGTTGAATTTCCATGATATTCCCTTGATGGATATCATTAAACAATATGGTACTCCGCTAAAGATTACCTATTTACCTAAGATCTCTTCGCAAATTCAACGAGCCAAACGTCTCTTCAATGTCGCAATGGCAAAAGTTGACTACCAAGGCTCGTACAACTACTGCTACTGCACGAAAAGTTCACATTTTTCATTTGTTCTGGAGGAGGCTCTCAAAAACGACATTCACCTCGAGACCTCTTCAGCTTATGACATCCATATCATTCGGGCTCTGTATGACGGCGGGCTGATCAATAAAAGCAGCTACATCATTTGCAACGGCTTCAAACGTCCTCAGTATGTAGAAAATATCGCATCGTTGGTTAACGACGGATTTGAAAACACCATTCCGATTTTGGATAACAAACGGGAACTGAATCTGTTGGACAATGCCATTAACCGTCCTTGCCAAATCGGTATCCGTATCGCATCGGAAGAGGAGCCTAAATTTGATTTCTACACATCTCGCTTGGGTATCCGATACAATGACATCCTCGAGTTCTATCAAAGCCGCATTAAACCCAATAAGAAGTTTAAACTGAAAATGCTGCACTTCTTTATCAACACGGGCATTAAAGATACAGCATACTATTGGAACGAGTTGAATAAATGTTTGGGGATCTACTACGAGCTAAAAAAGATCTGTCCGGATCTCGACTCTTTGAATATTGGAGGAGGTTTCCCAATCAAGAATTCGCTGGCCTTCGATTACGATTACGAATACATGGCAGAAGAGATTGTATCCCAAATCAAACACTTCTGCGAACAATCCGGAATTCCCGAACCGAATATCTTTACTGAATTCGGTTCTTTCACTGTAGGAGAAAGTGGAGCAACTCTCTTCTCGATTATCAATCAAAAACAGCAGAACGACCGAGAGCGTTGGTATATGATCGACAGCTCGTTCATGACGACTCTGCCCGATATTTGGGGAATCAAACAACGTTACATCTTACTGGCAATCAACCACTGGGATTTGGAATACCAACGGGTGTTCCTAGGGGGTCTGACCTGCGATAGCGAAGACTTCTACAACGGAGAGTCCCACTCAAATGCCATCTTCCTGCCTAAACTGGTGGATGAGACACAATACATCGGTTTCTTCCACACAGGAGCTTATCAGGAATCACTTGGTGGTTACGGAGGTATCCAACACTGCTTGATTCCTGCTCCGAAACACATCATCATCGATCGAAACAAAGACGACAACGAATATTATACACGTCTCTTTGCCAAAGAGCAGAGCTACAGATCCATGATGCGTATCCTCGGATATTAACAAATCATCTATACACAATCAATAAAGGCGGCCCGTTAGGTCGCCTTTATTTTTATACTGACAATTAGATTCAACACAAATTTTGACTTGCAGATGATCGTGTTACGCGACATTCAGTCCCTATCTCCCACGAAGGAGCACACCTACTGCATATTCTCAATTTTATTGAGCATTTTAAGAGTCGCCTTAATCGCTGCTTCTGTTTGGTCTGCATCCAAACCGCGCGTCTTAAAACTCTGTCCCCTGTATTCCCAACTAATAAACGTTTGCACAAAGGCATCCGTACGACCTCCGGGAGGAATCGTGACTGCATAATTGGTCAACATCGGGAAATCGCGATGCAGATGATCCTTGTATATCCTGCGCAACGCCTTCATGAACGCATCGTACTGACCATCACCTGAAGCAGTCTCTTCATAATCTGCATTATTGATACGAATCTTAAGCGTTGCAACCGGATGCAGTCCCTGTCCCAATGAGAGATTGTAATTCAGAATATGTACTTTGTTCTCTTGAACATCCTGTCGCAGAATGTCGGCAATGATATAAGGCAGATCATCGGAGGTTACCATCTGTTTCTTGTCTCCCAGTTCGATAATACGATCCGTAACCTTACGCATCGACTCGTCATCGAGATCAATACCCAACGCCTGCAAATTCTTCAAAATATTGGCTTTACCAGAGAGCTTACCCAGCGCATACTCCCGTACTCGACCAAAACGTTCGGGTAACAAATCGTTATAATAGAGATTATCTTTATTATCTCCATCGGCGTGAATCCCTGCGCATTGTGTAAACACATTCTCTCCAACCACCGGTTTGTTAGGCGGGATCCGCACACCGGTATAGGTCTCAACCACGCGACTTACATGGTTGATTTTGCGCTCAACGACCCCATTGGGACATTTGAGTTGGTCATTCAACACAGCAATCACACTCGACAGAGGAGCATTTCCAGCACGTTCACCGAGACCATTAATCGTAGTATGCACGCCGTGTACACCCGCTTTGACCGCTGCAAGCACATTGGCTACAGCCAAATCATAATCATTGTGGGCATGGAAATCGAAATGGACATTCGGATAACGTCGCACCATTTCGCTACAAAACGCAAACGTATTGTCCGGATTGAGAATTCCCAGCGTATCGGGAATCATGAAACGACGAATCGGCTGATCTTTCAGTGCATCCATCATGGCATACACATATTCTGGCGAATGAATCATACCATTGGACCAATCTTCCAAATAGATATTGACCGCAATACCCATATCTGTTGCCTGAGCAATCACATCACAGATATCAGCCGCGTGTTGCTGTTGGGTTTTGCGTAGCTGGTAAGTACAGTGTTTCTGCGAACCTTTAGCCAGCAGATTGAGCACCTTGCAACCAGTCGATGCAATCCAGTTCAAAGAGACTCCATTATCAACAAATCCCAACACTTCAATCCGATCCAAAAATCCTTGCCGCTTAGCCCAAGCCGCAATACGACTGGCACACTCAGCCTCGCCTTCCGAAACACGAGCCGATGCAATTTCAATGCGATCGACATGCAATTCATCAAGCAACAATTTGGCGATACTCAACTTTTCGCGGACTGTAAATGAGACTCCGGAGGTTTGTTCCCCATCACGGAGTGTTGTATCCATTATTTCGATCATCGTCGTAACATTCAATCTTTGCAAAGATACAAAACTGCCCCACTTCACCAAGAAAACGAGAGACAATCTCACTTTGCACACAGGTTTATGATAAAAAACTCCGGCCGATCGAAATCGGGCCGGAGAGAACTATTGTCAATCGTATCCCTATTTGCGAGCTGCTTCGAAACGCTCGATTTCAGGACGAATGCTCATCAGATAATCGACATCATCATAACCATTGAGCAGACACTCTTTTTTATAGCCATCGATATCAAACGACGCAGACTTACCTGTCGATAGAATGGTAAAAATCTGGTTTTCGAGATCGACTTCAAACTTAGCTGATGAATCTGCTTTGATCGCCTCGAAGATTTCATTGAGGAAATCTTCGCTGACACGGATCGGCAACAAGCCATTGTTCAAAGCATTATTGCGGAAAATATCGGCAAAGAAACTCGACACCACAACTCTGAAACCATAATCGAAAATGGCCCACGCCGCATGTTCACGGGATGACCCACACCCGAAATTTTTAGCTGCTACGAGAATTTCTCCACCATAACGTTTATCATTCAACGGGAACGATGCAACCTGATTTCCGGCTTTATCATAACGCCAATCTCGAAACAAGTTATCACCAAAACCCTTACGTTCAACCGCCTTGAGGAAACGAGCCGGAATGATCTGGTCGGTATCGACATTTTCGATCGGCAGAGGGACTGCGGTCGAAACCAACTTAGTAAATTTAGGTATAGACATGATTTTACTTTTTTATTTTCAGATTAAACACTCCGGTTTACAAACCGAATACTTCACGCGGATCGGCAATACAACCGGTCACAGCTGCAGCTGCTGCTACCAGCGGACCCGCCAACAAGGTACGTGCTCCAGGTCCCTGACGCCCTTCGAAATTACGGTTCGAGGTTGAAACGCTATACTTACCGGCTGGGATCTTGTCTGCATTCATCGCCAAACATGCTGAGCACCCCGGTTGACGCAACACAAATCCAGCCTCTTCGAGGATCTTATCCAACCCTTCAGCACGAGCCTGAGCCTCGACCTGTTTGGATCCCGGCACCAACCAAGCCGTTACGTTTGGAGCCTTTTTACAACCCTTCACGGCCATTGCGAACTGGCGGAAATCTTCAATACGTCCATTGGTACAACTACCGAGGAATACATAATCGATCTTCTTACCAAGCATCGGTTCTCCGCTCTGGAAGCCCATATAATCGAGGGCTTTGTCGAAGCTAACTTTATCGCTGCCACTTAATCCTTCTCCTGAGGGTACTGTAGCCGTCACAGCCACACCCATACCCGGATTGGTTCCGTAGGTAATCATCGGCTCAATATCGGCTGCATCGAACGTGTACTCCGTATCAAAATGGGCATCTGGATCTGAATAGAGCTCTTTCCACCGCTCAACAGCCTTGTCAAAATCAGCACCCTGCGGGGCATGTTTACGACCTTTGACATAATCGAAAGTGGTTTGGTCGGGAGCAATCATACCTCCACGTGCACCACACTCGATACTCATGTTGCAAACAGTCATACGCTCCTCCATCGAAAGGTCACGGATCGCCTCACCGGCAAACTCAATAAAATGTCCAGTTCCGCCCGAAGCCGAAATTTTCGAGATGATATACAAAATAATATCCTTGGCGGTAACACCCTTTTTACGTTTACCATTCACGGTAATGCGCATGGCTTTGGGTTTGGGCTGGAGGATACACTGCGAAGCAAATACCATCTCCACCTCCGAAGTTCCGATACCGAAAGCAACCGCACCAAATGCACCGTGAGTCGAGGTATGGCTATCTCCACACACAATCGTCATACCGGGCTGTGTAAAACCTTGCTCAGGACCGATAATGTGTACGATACCATGACCTGGATTTCCCAGAGGGAAATATTCAATTCCGTTCTCTTCGCAGTTACGACGGAACGATTCAAGCTGATTGCGACTCTGCTCCTCAGCCACTGGTAAATGCTGGTCAACAGTCGGCACATTGTGATCCGGCGTACCGGTCGTCTGAGCCGGACGAGCCACCTTCAATCCCCGATTTTTCAATCCGAGGAATGCCACCGGAGAGGTTACCTCGTGAATATAATGACGATCGATGTACAGTACACTACGTCCTTCATCCAATTCACGGACAACGTGTGCATCCCACACCTTGTCAAATAATGTCTTTCCCATGTATGTTTTTATTTCGACGTTTGTTTACTATTCACTCTTTTTGGCAGTCACTCCCAACAAATTCAGGGCATCAACAAAAGCCTCCACCGAAGCCCGAACCGTATCGGTATGAGCTGCAAAACCATGTACACAATTTTCACCACAGCACGTGCGCATATGGACACGTCCCACATCGTCACTGCCTTTATTCATCGCCTGAATCAAGAATTCGGTAATCATAACTTTCTGATCAACCAAAGACTTGATTGCGCGAACAGCTGCATCAACCGGACCATTACCCGTACTGGTTGCTGTATACTCCTTACCACCAATCTCCAAAATCACAGTAGCCGTCGGAAGCAATGTACCAGAAAGAACCTGCAAATATTTTAATTTCAGATGTTTCTGAATCTTTTCTCCAGTCGCATCTCCAACTAAATAGAGCAGATCATCATCCCGAATGTCCTTTTTCTTATCGGCCAATGCCAAGAATTTTTCATAAACGGTATCCAAATCTTTTTGCTCCAACTTGAATCCCAGCATTTCAAGACGGTGATGCAGCGCCGCACGACCACTACGAGCCGTCAGAGCAATTACCGATTCATCCAGTCCTACATCTTTCGGATCAATAATCTCATAATTGGCACGATCCTTCAGCACACCATCCTGATGAATACCCGATGAATGGGCAAATGCATTACGACCAACAATGGCTTTGTTAGCCTGTACAGGCATATTCATCAAGTTCGACACAAGACGGCTTACGGAAATCAATTTTGGGGAATTGATACCCGTATCTATACCCAAATGTTTATGACAACGCAACGCCATCACCACCTCTTCCAATGAGGTGTTACCCGCACGTTCTCCGATACCGTTAATGGTCACTTCAACCTGGCGTGCACCATTGATCACACCGGACAACGAATTGGCTGTTGCCATACCCAGGTCATTATGACAGTGGGTTGAGAGAATTGCTTTGTGAATGCCATCCACGTGCTCCATCAAATAGGCAATTTTTGCACCATATTGAGATGGAAGACAATACCCCGTCGTATCGGGAATATTGACAACAGTAGCGCCGGCTTTAATAACAGCCTCTACGACTCGAGCCAGATACTCTTCATCGGCACGGCCGGCATCTTCTGCATAGAATTCTACATCTTCAACGTACTTTTTGGCATACTTGACAGCAGCGACAGCACGTTCAATAATCTCTTCGGGATTGGATTTCAACTTCGAATAGATATGTTCATGCGAAACACCAATTCCGGTGTGAATACGTTTGTGTTTCGCCAATGCGAGAGCATCAGCCGCCACATCAATATCTTTTGCTACGGCACGTGTTAATGCACAAATCGTAGGAAGTGAAACCGCTTTAGAAATTTCGCGGACAGAGTTAAAATCACCGGGACTCGAAATCGGAAAACCGGCTTCAATAATATCGACGCCAAGTGCCTCAAGAGCTCGGGCTACCTCAATTTTTTCGACGGTGTTGAGTTGGCAACCAGGAACCTGTTCACCATCTCGCAAGGTCGTATCGAATACAAATAATTTTTCGCTCATTATATATGATGTTGCTGTTTAACCAATTTTGGCTATATGCAAATGTATTCGAAAAGAGACAAGAACGACGCAATTCAAAAAGAGATTTACGACATCAAAACCAAACCATAAAATAATTAAACACCTATAAATCAATTATATTAACAACAATACACAAAAGAAATGATCCGATGGCTAAAAGGAATTATCCCCTACCAGTTTGTTCATTTAGATTACAAAGGTGTCCGATTTACTCCTAAAAAACGATCGACAAGTAATAATGAAGGATATGCTGACTTTCAAATCAGCAATTAACATATCATAGAGAAGAGAGAAACAACTATGATTTACGACCCAACAATAGACGAGCCTGCTCAACAGCAGCCTGAGTCACAGCAGATCCACTCAACATTTTGGCGATCTCGTTTACCCGCTCATCAGCTGTAAGTTCACGAATACGGGTTTGAGTTCCATTCGGAGTATCCTCCTTGTACACAAAGAAATGGTGATCTCCCTTGGATGCAACCTGCGGCAAATGTGTAATATTGATCACCTGCAACTGTGCTCCCAATGCGGTCACGATCTCTCCCATTTTGTCGGCAATAGCACCCGACACACCGGTGTCAATCTCATCGAAGATAATCGTCGGGAGTTGCATATGGCTTACCACAAGAGTCTTCAATGCTAACATCAAACGTGACATTTCACCACCCGAGGCTACCTTTTCAATGGGTTGCAACGCTGTATTACGATTGGCTGTAAATAGGAAGCGAATCACATCTGCCCCATCTGCTTGCAACTCGCCAGCCGGATGTATATCAACTTGCAACTGCGCCGAAGCCATTCCCAAACGTGCCAACTGCTCCATCACATATTGTTCAATTTTCGGAGCTGTGTTTTTACGTCCATTTGTAATGTCTGCGGCCAATTTAGAGGCTTTCTCCTGTAATACTCCGATCCTTTGCGCAAGTTCAGCCAAACGTTCTTCGTATGAATCAATACCATTTAACCTTGCCGCATACTCTGCCTGCAAAGCCAATAGGCCAGATACAGAATCCGTCTTATGTTTCTGTTGTAACGAGTAGATCAAATCCAAACGTTCCTGTGTCTGCTCCTGACGTACCGGGTCTGCCTCAATCCGATCCCCCTCTGCTGAGACCTCAGAAGCAAGATCCTTCAAATCCAACAGGGCACTGTGCAAACGCTGATAAAATTGCTCAGCCTGAGGATAAACCGACTGCAATCGTCCTATAGACTGTTCAGCGCTCTTAAGCTGTGTCAGTACCCCCTCGTCGTCGCCTTCCAGCATTTGAGAGGTCCACATCAAAATCTCTTTGATCTCAACCGCATGGCTCAACTCCTCCAGCAGGGTTTCTAACTCCTCTTGTTCACCTTCGTGCAGATTGGCCGCCTGCAACTCCTCCAACTGATAGGCCACATACTCACGGTCCTTGCTAGTAGCATCAGCTTCACGTTGCAAATCCTCATGCTGACGTTTTACTTCATTCAGTTCCGCATATACGGAACGATACTGCTCCAACCAAGGCAGATGCTCAGCAACACTATCCAACAACGTAGTTTGGAAACGGCTTTCTCCCACCAACAAGGTTTGATGTTGAGAGTGAATATCAATTAATCGTTCGCCAATCGCCCGCAATGCTGTTAATTGCACAGGTAAATCATTCACATATGCACGGCTTTTACCTGCTGAAGTGATCACTCGGCGAATGAGGCAAGGCTCCTCGTAGTCAATATCAAGCGTATCAAACAACTCTTCGAGATGGTAGCCATACAAATCGAACTCAGCCTCGACTACACAATTACGTTGCGGATCACGCAACACGCCGCTCTCTACTCGATTGCCAAGGATTAATCCTAATGCGCCCAACAAAATGGACTTACCCGCACCTGTTTCACCGGTAATGATATTCAATCCCGGTGCAAACTCAATGTCGAGTTTATCGATCAATGCATAATTCTCTACCGACAATCGCTTGAGCATGGCGCAATCTATCTAAGTTTGGAATTATTTCTCGTTCAGATGTCGTTCAATCTCATCGACAATATCGCACGCAACTTCCCGTTTCGATTTCAAACCGAATACCCGTTTATCTCCTTCACGATCAATAATCGTAATACGGTTTGTATCGACTCCGAAACCGGCTCCAGCTTCTGCCAACGAATTTAGAACGATGAAATCCAGATTTTTTTTCTGCAATTTCTTAGCAGCATTTTCCTGTTCATGATCGGTTTCCAATGCAAAGCCAACCAACAGCCGATCCGCTTTAATCCGCCCTAATTCAGCTGCAATATCATGAGTTTGATGCAGAGTCAATGTCCACTCTCCATCCTGTTTTTTAATCTTGGTATCTGCCACCTCGACAGGTGTATAATCCGCCACGGCAGCACACATAACAGCACCGTCACACTCTGGGAACCAAGTTAGCGCTGTCTGATACATCTCCTCGGCCGTCAATACATCCACGCGCTTTACTCCTTGCGGGGTCTCTAACGCAGTTTTTCCGCTAATCAGAACTACTTCAGCTCCTCGACGATTCAACTCTTCGGCCAATGCATATCCCATCTTACCGGACGAGTGGTTCGAAATATAACGTACCGGATCAATCGGCTCAATCGTGGGTCCAGCAGTCACCATCAATTTACGCCCTTTTAAAGGCAAATAGGCCTGCGGAGCGAGAGAATCTGAGGTTTCACCTACAGGACCATCTGTATCATAGCTTGCCACACTGTTCCGATCGCTATCTTGGCATTCATCTGTTTCATCAACCTCTTTAGCAAAAAAGGTATCCAATACAGACACAATACGTTCTGGTTCCTCCATGCGACCTTTACCCTCCAGTCCACTGGCTAATTCACCGGTCTCAGGTTCAATAATATGATCTCCGTTCCGGCGCAAAGTCTCCAAATTGGACTGAGTAGCAGGATGGACAAACATATCCAGATCCATAGCCGGAGCTACAAAAACCGGACAACGTGCCGATAAATAGGTGGTAAGCAAAAGATTGTCAGCTACACCATTTGCCATTTTCGCAATAGTATTGGCCGTAGCCGGCGCAATCACATAAGCATCCGCCCACACGCCCAAACTTACGTGAGAGTTCCATTCTCCGTTTTCAGGATTGAAAAACTCAACCAGAATCGGATGTTTACTCAATGTAGCCATTGTGAGCGGAGTAATAAACTCTTTGGCCAATGGGGTCATCAGCACACGTACCTCGGCACCTGCTTTGACTAGTAATCTGACGAGTATCGCAGCCTTGTAGGCTGCGATACTTCCTGTCACTCCGACGATTATTCTCTTTCCTGCAAGCATACCGCAGGTATTATTTCGATTTCAAATAAATTCTTATTTCGTTTGAGCTTCTGCATCACTCTCACGATAATACACCTTGCCAGCGAGGAACTCCTCAGTAGCAATAATAGCTGGTTTCGGCAATTTCTCGTAATACTTAGAAATCTCAATCTGCTCACGATTTTCGAAAGTCTCCTCCAACGAATCGCTCGCACTAGAGAAATCGGCCAACTTACGATTCAACTCTTGTTTAATTTCACTGGCAACCTGATTGGCCCGTTTTGAAATAATCACAACCGATTCATAGATATTACCCGTCTTAGCATCCAGATCAGTCAATTTACGGGTAATGGTGTTGTTGGGAATGTTACTTTTTTTGAGTTCCATTTTGTATGGTGCTGTTTTCAAGTTTTAATTCACTACTTTTTCTCAATTTGCGTGGATTCAAAATCCCATCTGGAGATATTTTTTGGGATTGAACAGGTTTTAATTCCGGAGCATTGTCTGGATCAACATCATCAATCACATGTTTCCCCGATTTAGCTTTTTTATGAGCCTCTGCCGTTTCTTTAGCTTTCTCTTTCGCAGCCTCTTTTGCACTAAACTTATCAAGGAATTTTTTAGAATCCGCCTGCATTTTATCCGCCTCTTTACGATATGCACTTTCCGGATACTCTGCTACAAAGCTGTAATAAGCATCCTGCATATCCATATAGCGCTGCCGTTGTTTGGTCTCAACACTATTCTTAGCATATAAATAGTGTGAACGAACTATTAAATATGAGAGCAACTCACGGTGATTACTTTCGGGATACGTATTAATAGCATTACGCAACGCAACAATTGCCGAATTGTAATATCCAATATCGTAATACAATTTAGCGTTTTCCATCGCTTTGTCATAAATCCGTTGCTGCAAATCATTAATACATTCTTGCAGCGACTCCTTTTTGGAACTATTAGGGTAGCGATTCAAATATTCATCAATCGCAACAATAGCTTGACTTGTCGTAGTTTGATCTCTTCTCGATGAAGGTGACGAATAATACAACCCCTTTGCATACATATATTCCGCATCCTCTACAAACGGACTACGTGAATATGTTCGGCGAAAAGCATCAAAAACTTTACCACTGGTTACAAAATCGCCATCTTTATAAAGCGCAGCGCCATAATAATAAGCCAAGGTATCAGCTCGCTCTGTACCGGCAAAAATCTGATTCAAGCTCTCCATCAATAAGGCGCACTTGTCATATTTACCCTCATTGTAATACTCGATGGCTCGAGTATATTTTTTATCGTTGTCGTCGCTCTTCAGCAACTTATTAAACGCGCTGCACGATACCGACCCTAACGCCGCCAATAAAACAAGATATTTACAATAAAGGTGTTTCATCTTCATCTACAATGCTTTAAGCCGGATCCACAAACAGCAAGGAGAGCCCTACAATCAAGGATTGGGCAAAGTTATGTATTTTTAACGAGTTGAAAAAACATATATTGTTTTTATGTAGAAAAAAGTATCTTTTTTACACTTTTCCACATCGCCCTTGAGAATAAAAGAAATTTGAACCTTGCGCACGCAGTAAGTATAAAGACGTATTTTACTATTTCAGGGCTTTTCATCTCAGCACAAACACCACACTGAGCCGAAAAATTACATACATTTGTGTGATTAGAAATTTTCAAGAGACTCTTCATCTGAGTCTCAATTTAGGAATTCTAAATTGAATTAATTTAACCTTATTAATAACTACTGTTGTGGATATTTTTGAACGCATACATGAGAATGCCGGTGGCCCAATTGGCCAATACCAAAAATTGAGTCATGGCTACTACTCTTTCCCAAAACTTGAAGGTGAGATTGGCCCGAGAATGATGTTCCGTGGACGGGAAGTGCTGAACTGGAGTTTGAACAACTATTTAGGTCTGGCCAACCATCCTGAAGTTCGCAAGGCTGATGCTGAAGCCGCTGCAAAATATGGTATGGCAGCCCCGATGGGTGCCCGTATGATGAGCGGTCAAACCAAATGGCACGAACAACTCGAACGTGAGTTGGCAGCTTTCGTTGGCAAACCCGATGCATTCCTGCTCAACTACGGTTATCAGGGTATGGTCTCAATCATCGACTGCCTGTTGACCCGTCGTGACGTAGTTGTATATGACTCCGAAGCACATGCCTGCATTATCGACGGTCTGCGTCTGCACACCGGTAAACGTTTCGTGTTCCCGCACAACGACATGGCTGCTTGCCGCAAACAACTCGAGCATGCGACCAAAATGGCTGCCGAAACAGGTGGAGGCATCCTGGTCATCACGGAAGGTGTATTCGGTATGAAAGGCGATCTCGGTAAACTTGACGAGATCGTAGCCATGAAAAAAGATTTCAACTTCCGTCTGTTGGTAGATGATGCACATGGTTTCGGTACAATGGGTGAAGGTGGTCGTGGTACAGCCAGCCACTTTGGTGTTACCGACGGTGTGGATGTTCTGTTCAACACCTTTGCTAAATCAATGGCAGGTATCGGAGCATTTGTCTCTTCTGAGAAATATATCATTGATTACCTCCGTTACAATATGCGTTCTCAGACCTACGCCAAGGCTCTGCCGATGCCTATGGTTATGGGCGCACTCAAACGTCTCGATCTGATTCGCAACCACCCCGAATATCAGGAAAAACTGTGGACGATCGTTCGTGCATTGCAGAGCGGTTTCCGCGAACGTGGTTTCGATATCGGAGGAACACTCTCTCCTGTTACCCCAGTATATATGAAAGGTGGTGTAGAAGAGGCCTGCAACATTGTCGTAGATTTGCGTGAAAATTACAACCTGTTCTGTTCGGTTGTCGTTTACCCGGTTATTCCGCGTGGTGAAATTATTTTGCGTATCATCCCGACTGCAGTTCACACACTCGAAGATGTCAACTATACCCTCGACTGCTTCGAGAAGTGCCACAAGAAACTGCTCAACGGCGATTACAAAAAGCCTATTCCAGACATGTCAGACAAATAGTCGAAGCATATTACGTTCATGCAACAATTGCTGCATGAGATCACATTTCAAAGACTGCCGTTCATTACGCGGCAGTCTTTTGTTTTTTACTATCTTTGCTAACGGTAAAAAAGTTGTTACATGAATCTGTTGCGCAAAATCAAAAATCCCGAACTGCTGATTTGGCTGGGTGTAGGTCTGTGGTGGATGATCAATCTCATTCAAGCTGGTTTCACTGAACTGGCCGACGATGAAGCCTATTACCACATGTTCGCCCAACGGCTCGACTGGGGTTATTTTGATCACCCTCCTGTAACAGCCCTATTGGTCTATTTGGGCGGTTTTCTCGGAGGAGAGTTTGGGGTACGCTTCTTTTTCACCTTGTTGCAACCGATCTACCTGTATGCACTATGGCGAATCATCCGCCCCGAAGCACCAACCGTACGCGACGGCGCACTATTCCTGCTGATCTCAGCTGCAATGCCAATCTTGCAACTGTACGGCTTTATTGCCGTACCAGACGGCCCGCTGATGCTTTTTACTGCACTCTTTTTATGGTGCTACAAAACTTTTACCGAGAAAAACAACTGGACCTCTGCTCTGTTAATGGGAATCTGTTTAGCTGCACTTGCATACAGCAAATACCATGGAGCACTGGTTTTTCTGTTCACCATTCTGTCAAACCTCAAGCTGCTGAAAAATCCAAAGTTTTATGTAGCTTGCTTGGTAGCAGTAATCTTAATCATTCCGCACCTATGGTGGCAATCCGCACATGATTGGGTTTCTTTCCGGTACCATCTCGTTGGTCGGAATCGCGACTTTCAATTCAATTTCGTCACCGAGTATCTGCTGAACCTGTTTGCGATTTTCAATCCATTTCTGTTCCCGATATTTTTGGTTGCCTGGTGGAAACACAGAGCGACTCGCCCTGTCGATCGGGCATTGAGTTGTATTTCCGCTGCATTCATTCTCTTTTTTCTCTCTTCAACCGTACGTGGGTATGTGCAACCTCAATGGGAAATTCCAGCCACATTCGGTATTATTGCTTTACTATTCTACTACATCCGACAAAGCGATAAACTACAACGCTACACCATCTGGGTTTGCAGCATTACGATTGCTCTGGTTGCACTGACACGCATAGAGATGATCTTTAACCCACTGGGAATCAAATTCCAGGTTTTCGATAATACAACCAGTTACGGTCAGTTGGCTAAACTGGCAGACGGCCGTCACATCATTTTTGACGGAAAATACACAGCTGCAGCCAAATACCATTTTTATACCGGTGGAACTGGCTATGCGCAACCGGTTGTCAGCTACCGTACCAGCCACTACCAACTGCTCGACACCGACACCCAGATGGCAGGTCAGAGCATTTTGGCAGAGGTAAATGAGCAGACATCTGGAGCTTCGGAACTTCAATTAGCAAACGGCAAAACTTTCCGTTACGTAGAGATCGATCCATTTATTCCGGTTCGTAAAATCGCCATCACAACAGAAGGGATTCCGGAACAGGTCACTCCGGGCGACACACTACACCTTACGCTGACCCTCCGCAATCCCTACCCTTATTATTATGGATTCGGCGATAGCGTCACATTATCCGACTCGACAATGGCATTCAATCAGCACAACGCAATGGCTTTGATTGCAAACAATATTTCAACTCCATCTACCGTTCTGAATGCTGATTCAACTGCGAAGAATACTGCGACAACAGTAGCTGATTCTGCGTTGATACGGCAGTGCATCTGGCCGGTAACGGTCAATATGGTATGGAGACGAGTAGCCACTCCGGTACAGATCATTCCTGTACAGTTGGGAAACAGCGGCACACTTCAACCCAATGGCACGCTCACCTTACAAGCCCAAACAGTTGTTCCGTCATTAACCCAGAACAAAAAATATGAAGCGGGTATCATGTTGACCAATTCGCCCTTATGTTCGTGGTTCAATGACAAGTCGCGAGAAGTGACCGTCATTCCAAAACAATAAGATCACTATCTTCCCTTAACCCTATTGGATCAGGAAGTCATGTTAGCTCAATTCATCAAATTTTGTGTAGTCGGCGGCAGTGGTGTATTCGTCGATTTTGGCATTACCTATCTGCTTAAAGAGAAGGCCCGTATCAACAAATACCTCGCCAACTCGGCAGGTTTCATATGCGCTGCTACATCCAATTATATTCTCAATCGAATTTGGACCTTCTCGAGTCACGATCCGGCCATCACACAACAATACCTTACCTTTTTGGGAATCTCACTGATCGGATTAGGAATCAACAACGGTATTATCTATCTGTTGGCTGAACGGGCACGCATGAATTTTTATTTGGCCAAACTGTTTGCCATCGGCACGGTAACCATTTGGAATTTCTTTATGAACTATTTCGTCACCTTTACTGCATAAGCCTAAACATCACCATGACTGCGAAAGAGCAAATGATTGCGGGTCTGCCATTCGATACGCACGACGAAACGTTGGCTCAAGAGCGAGCATACGCTGCCCGTATTTTGCAAAAGCTCAACGCAATCACCATGGAAGATGAACAATACAGGACGCTGCTCAATCAGCTACTTCCCAATGCCTCAGCACAATGTATGATCCGCCCTCCCTTTTTCTGTGACTACGGATACAATCTGTATATCGGTGAAGGCGGTTTCATCAATTACAATTGCGTTATGCTGGACGGAGCACCGATCCGAATTGGCAACCATGTTTTGATCGGACCGGCAGTCCAAATTTATACCTTTCATCATCCGCTGGATTATCGGGAACGCCGTACGATCGAAATCTGCAAACCGGTCACCATCGGCGATGATTGTTGGATCGGTGGTGGAGCGATATTGCTTCCCGGAGTAACCATTGGTCCTCGCTCTGTAGTCGGAGCCGGATCTGTGGTCACCAAAGATATCCCGGCAGACAGTATTTATGTAGGCAATCCGGCACGCCCTATATCCCACCCTGTCAAATAGAGAAGGAAGCTCAAAAGAGCAATAACTTCACCAATTGCTGCGTCCTCTAACCAATATAATTGAAGGCTATTTTCCCTGAAAAGAGAGTTGCAGGCTCGCTATTAGGAATTCTCTCTCAACACTTGTCTATTGGACACAAGCCACTCTATGACAAACTTACCCCACTACTGTGAGACACAACCATTAAGCAATCTATCGTTTCAAAACAATCTGGGATAAAGTTTCCAAGACTACTCATCCACCTTTTTCAAGACCAATGCCGCACGGCTCAGATTATATATTTTAATAAAATGGGAAACAGAGCCATCCTCAGCTTTTCGCGGTGATGAAAAGGCCTCGAGCGTTTCATCAATACGTCCATAACCGCCAAAACGCTTTTCATCCGATGAGAGTTCAATGCGGTATTTGCCCGGAGCCGGAACCGTAACCTCATAATCGGGAATACTGCGCTGCGGGTGCCAGTTGAAAATGAAGACCAAATCGCCACGATGACTGAATACGATGGTCTTGTTCTCTTCATCCATCTGATGGTTATAGGCAAATCCGCTGGCCAAGACATCGTAACGTTGCATCAATTCCAGCATGGCCCGATCGAATGCTCCCAGGAAACTATAACGCAAAAAGCCATTGGTCGAAAGGCTCCATTGACGCCGTGCATGGGCATAACTCCAACCATTCCCTTCTCGCGGAAAATCGATCCACTCGGGATGTCCAAATTCGTTACCCATAAAATTGAGATAGGCCTCCCCGGCCAACGAGATCGTAAAGAGTCGGATCATCTTGTGCAGCGCCATACCCCGATCGATAATCAAGTTTTCAGCCGCCCGATTCATATCCGTGTACATCTGCTTATCCATCAATCGGAAGGCTATGGTTTTATCTCCCACCAGAGCCTGATCATGTGACTCGCAGTAAGCCACCGTTTTGACAGATCCGAGGCGATCAACCATCATGTGCCACATCTCCCATATATTCCACTTCTCGTCTGGCACCTCCTTCAGCAGGCGAATCCAAAAATCGGGAACAGCCATGCCCAACCGATAATCAAACCCAACACCGCCATCTTCGACAGGCACACACATACCAGGCATACCGCTCACATCTTCGGCAATTGTCACTGCTGATGGACAAAAATCGTGTACCAATTTATTGGCTAACGTCAAATAGGCCAATGCATCGCCATTTACATCATTGAAATACTTTTCACGGCAATCGAACTCCGTATAACCGTGATGGGTATAGATCATCGAGGTCACTCCGTCAAAGCGGAACCCATCGAAATGAAACTCATCGAGCCAATATTTGACATTCGACAACAAGAAATGCTCCACCTCCGGTTTCGCATAATCAAACAGTTTAGAGTCCCAATAGGGCTGATCTCCGGCCAGTCCTGAAGGTGAATAAAGATGATCGGTCCCATCCAGCTCGTTAAGTCCCTCGTTGATATTTTTCACATAATGGGCCTGTACGAGATCCATCACTACAGCAAGTCCCAATTCATGTGCACGCTTAATCAATGCTTTTAGCTCCTCTGGAGTCCCGAATCGGGAGGAAGGTGCAAAGAAATTACTTACATGGTATCCGAAGCTACCATAATAAGGGTGCTCCGCAACAGCCATCAACTGCACGACATTATAGCCATCCTGTTTGATGCGAGGAAGGATTTTCTCAGTAAATTCTGTATAGGTTCCCACCCCCTCTTTTTCCTGCGCCATTCCCACATGGCTCTCATAAATATATAGCGTCCCGAGTGTTGATATGTCAAAACTATCTCCCTCCCAATCAAAAGGAACCGGAGGTGCCCACAACTGACCGGTAAAATCTTTGCTCTGCTCATCTTGAACAACCCGACGGATATAAGCCGGAATTCGTTCGAGCCAACCATTCAGACCGTGTACGAGCATTTTGACATGCGAACCATGTATCAATTTTCCGGCATACTTCTCATCGGGCAAAAAAATAGACCAGACACCATTATCTCCCTTTTCCAGCCGAAGTTCAGTGCGTTGCCAATCGTTAAAATCTCCAAACAGATAGACATCAAAAGCACCCGGCAACCACTCACGAAACCACCACCCCTGCCGAATTGGATCGTATTGGAAGCCAAAATACAGGTATCCATTAGCATAATCGACAAGCGACCCGGCAGACTGCTCAATATCGTCGAGCCTACGTCGAAAATAGGCATACCGACCCATCATGGCATCTTCAACTGGTTTGAGCCATTCATCCTGTTCAACAATAGGCAAATGTTTCGGTAGTTGCATAGTCTTCGTTTTCTATGAAATCATCTGTTTGATTCGAACACAGCAATCGAATATAGCTGTACTCTTTTTTATAGTTATAAAAATAACATAAACTTATGAAAACGACAAACCAAAAAGAATATTATCTTTGTGACTAATATAAACTATTGCTAATCTAAAAATTCATTCAACTCATGTTCAAAGGTCACCCTAAGGGACTCTTCGTTTTATCATTGGCCAATATGGGAGAACGCTTCGGTTATTACACCATGTTGGCCATTTTCGTACTCTTTATGCAGGCCAAATTCGGATTCAGTGCCGATGCGACCAGTACCATTTTTGGAGGTTTTCTCGCGGCCGTCTATTTCCTACCGATAGTGGGAGGTATTTTCGCTGATTATAAGTGGGGTTACGGCAAAACAATCAAAATAGGTATTATTATCATGTTTGTCGGCTATTTATTGCTGGCCATCCCGACCGGAACCAGTATAGGAGCCAAAATCATGATGTTTACTGCACTGCTTTTAATCTCTTTCGGAACGGGCTGCTTCAAAGGAAACTTGCAGGCTCTGGTCGGCAATCTGTATGATGACCCCAAATACAGTGCTAAACGAGATTTGGCATTCAGCATCTTTTATATGTGCATCAACATCGGTGCCTTCTTCGCACCCTCAGCTGCACAAGGTGTTTCTAACTATTTTCTCAACAAAGATGGCTTTACCTATAATGCCGAAATTCCGGCTCTAACCCATCAGTTGACCAACGGCACCATCACACCTGCTGCAACCGAACAATTTACTAAATTGGCAGCAGAACAAGGCTATACCGGCACAGACCTGGCCTCATTCGGCAATCAATACATCGATTCATTGAGCCAATCCTACAACTTCGGATTCGGGGTAGCCTGCGTCTCATTGATTATCTCTATGCTGATTTTCCTCTGTTTCCGCAAATATTACGCAGCAGCTGATGTCACCGAAAAACAAAAAGTCAAAGAGGGAAGTACAGAAGTCAAAGAACTCACACCCCAACAAACTCATGATCGTTTGGTAGCCCTTGGACTGGTATTTGCCGTCGTCATTTTCTTCTGGATGTCTTTTCACCAAAACGGCCTAACCATGACTTGGTTTGCTCGTGACTATACAGCAAAAGCCGTGAGTGGTTTCGATCGTTTTGGTTTCTCGTTGCTGACCTTAATTCCATTTGCAGTTGGGTTCTATGGTATCCTCAATTTTTTTCAATCTAAAGAAAGCCGCGGTAAACTCACTGCCACTGTAGTCGCCATCATTGGACTCGGATTGGCTTGGTTAGCCTACTCATTCCTGCCAACAGAGATGTCTATTACTCCACAAATTTTCCAACAGTTCAATGCTTATTTTATTGTCCTGCTTACTCCTATTACTGTTGCATTTTTCAGTTGGTTGGCTAAACGTGGCAAAGAGCCGCTTGCTCCACGTAAAATCGGAATCGGTATGCTCATCGCTGCTTTGGGTTTTGTAATATTGGCTATCGGATCACACGGTTTACCAGCCCCTGCCGACATCAAAGCAACAGGTGGTGTAAGTTCCATGTTGGTTTCCCCAAATTGGTTGATCAGCACCTATTTCGTGCTGACTATTGCTGAACTGTTCCTCTCCCCGATGGGTATCTCCTTTGTATCGAAAGTTGCACCTCCAAAATACAAAGGTATTGCTCAAGGTGGTTGGTTAGCAGCTACGGCTATCGGCAACTATTTGGTTGCTGTGATCGGTTACCTGTGGGAAGCTATCGATTTGTGGATGCTGTGGGGAATCCTGGTGGTTTGCTGCCTGCTTTCAGCGGCATTCCTCTTCTCACGCATGAAACGTCTCGAGAAAACCACTTCAGAAGCATAATCTTAATTTTCTATTCTCAGTCTTCGTCGTTCACCAGTTGGTAAACACTTGGACTGAAACTTATAACAAGGCAGGCGATCGTAATAGGATCGCCTGCCTTGTTTTATTTCACAAAGACACGATAGTTCCAGAATCGTTTAACTGTAAAATCGCTATATTTACACAAATTTTCATTGAATGACCAAACTCACATTTTTGGGAACAGGAACCTCACAAGGTGTTCCAGTAATTTCGTGCGGCTGTTGGGTTTGCACATCGCCAGATGCACGGGACAAACGGTTACGAACTGCTGCGCTGATTGAACAGGATGGCGTTATACTGGTTATCGATGCTGGGCCTGATTTTCGGCAACAGATGTTACGGGAAGATGTACGGCACATTGATGGCATTCTCCTGACACATGGGCACAAAGATCATGTTGGAGGTTTGGATGACGTACGGGCATTCAATTACACTTCAAAAGCTGCAGTTGATATCTATGCCGAAGAGCGGGTACAACAGGTGATTCGGAAAGATTTTGATTATGCATTCAGTGAACATAAATATCCCGGCGTTCCAGAAATTAATCTGCATACCATCACAGAGGAGCCTTTTCAGGTAAAAGGTGTTAAGGTAATTCCCATTCGAGGACTACATTACAAGCTCCCGGTACTGGGCTTCCGGATCGGAGAAATTGCGTATCTGACTGATTTCAATCATATCTCACCACAAGAGATCGAAAAAATCAAAGGGATCGACACTTTGGTAATTAATGCTTTACGCAAAGAGTCTCACATTTCGCATTTCACTCTTGATGAAGCTTTACATATCAGCTATTTAGTAGGTCCTAAACACACCTACCTTACCCATGTTTCCCATCAGATGGGCAGGTATGTTCAAGAAGACCCACGACTCCCTGAAAATTGCCATTTTGCGTACGACGGATTAGTCATTGAAGCCTAATACACACAAGAAGTTCCGAAAGATCAAATAAAATTAAGCTAACAGAATCCAAAAGGATAATCTCATATTGCCAAACATCACAAATCGCCACACAATCGTATGGAAAAGCTTTTGTTGATTACCCCGCCTTTTGTTCAGGTCAACTGTCCGTATCCGGCGACTGCCTATTTAAAAGGATATTTGACCCGTCATGGACATCAGGTCGAACAGTACGACCTATCCATCGAGTTGATCAACAGACTTTTCAGCCGTGAACTGCTGCAACGGATTTTCAATCACTGTACTCCTGAGGCAATCGATGGCGATCCCAATTTGGAACGGATCTACGCTCTGCGAGACCATTATCTGAATACGATTGATACGGTCATGGAGTTTCTGCGCAAAGGAGACAACACATTGGCCACATTGATATGCAACGGCGAGTTTCTTCCACAAGCCCATCGTTTCGATTCCATTGGTGAACTCGATTACTTTTTTGGCAACCTGGGAACATCCGACTGTGCCAAGTTTCTCTGTACGCTCTACCTGCAAGATCTGAGTGATCTGATCCGGGGTACTATCACCGAATATTTCGAAATCGTCCGATACGGTGAACAGCTGGCAGTCGCCATCCCCACTTTCTCTCGTCTCGAGGCTGCACTGCAACAGCCGCTAAACCTGATCGAGGAGGAAATGATCAACCTGCTTGACAACAAAATTACAGCTGAGTCACCTACTCACGTCGGTTTTACGATACCTTTTCCAGGCAATTTACTCGCCACACTTCGGTGTGCACAACACATCAAAGAGCGCTATCCCCAAATCAAAGTCATCATTGGGGGCGGTTATCCTTCAACCGAATTGCGGTCTATGACCGAAAAGGGGATCTTTCAGTATGTCGATTACGTCATTTTGGATGATGGTGAGTTGCCGTTGGAACGTATCCTGACCGGAGGCCCGCTGGTTCACACCTATACCCGCGAAGGATATCATAACGGCGATGATAGCCCAATCTCTCATCTTGAACGGGGTTGCCCGGATTATAGCGGACTACCGCACGACAAATACATCTCGCTGACCGAAGTGACCAATCCCATGCACCGTCTTTGGAGTGATGGAAGATGGAACAAGATGATGCTTGCCCACGGTTGCTATTGGGGCAAATGTGCTTTCTGCGACACCTCTTTGGATTATATCTGCCGCTATGATCGTGTATCTGCAACCGAGTTGGTCGATTGGATGGAACAGGTCATAGCACAGACAGGTAGTCGGGGCTTCCATTTCGTAGATGAAGCCGCCCCTCCTACTACCCTACGCGACCTATCGATTGAGATTTTACGCCGCAACCTCAAAGTCTCCTGGTGGACCAATATCCGTTTCGAAAAAAGTTTTACGGGGGATTTGGCTCAATTGATGTCAGCTGCCGGTTGCATTGCCGTATCCGGAGGTTTGGAAGTGGCATCGGATCGGCTGCTTGCACTGATGAATAAGGGAGTTACCATTGAACAGGCCACCTTGGCCATGCGTAACTTTTTCTATGCGGGGATCATGGTACACACCTATCTGATGTATGGTTTCCCCACCGAAACACTCCAGGAGAGTGTCGATTCGCTAGAGGTAGTACGCCAATTGTTCCGGGCCGAACTGATCGGTTCGGCATTCTGGCACCGCTATGCCATGACGGTCCACAGTCCCAGCGGACAATCGCCCGAAGAGTTTGGGGTACATCACAAAAATAAAGGGCCCAATGGATTTGCCAACAACGAAATCCCCTTTACAGAGATTCGCACCTACAATATCAACATGGTAGGCGACGGCCTGAATGAAGCCCTTGCCAATTACATGTACGGCAACGGACTTGACCGACCCGTACACAAATGGTTCAAGGGGAAAGAGGTTCCTACGACCACAGTGGAAGAGACCTTGATCACCGACCACCTCATCAAGCCCGATTCATCACGTATATACTCGGATCATGCACGGTTGATCTGGATCGGACCGCAAGCTGTTCGAACCGAAGAGGGAATCATTATTCGAAGCAACTCTTCAGAAAAGACCTTCAGGCTCAAACCTGCCGATCAGGATTTTATCATGCACCTATTGCCGATTGTATCCAAACTTGACTGCAAATTCACATTGGCTGAAGCCAAAGAGCTTTACGCACAATTCAGTGAAGAGCCGTTTATTGTGTTTTACCTCTCCAAACAGTGGGATCAACTGCGCAAATTCGGGTTGCTACAGGTTTAACTAAAGCACATCTTATCTAAACAAGAAACAAATAACTAATAGATATATGGATTTCAAAGGAAAAGTTGTCGTCATCACCGGAGCCTCATCCGGAATCGGGAAAGCCTTGAGTTATGCACTTGCGGATCGGGGAGCCAAAGTGGTGATGGGTGCACGCCACAGTGCAAAATTGGCAGAAATTGCCGGTGAGATTCTTTCTCGAGGCGGAGAGGCTGTATTTGAAGAGACAGATGTCACTCAGGAGGCCGAATGCAAACGCCTTATCGATAAAGCAGTTTCTGCGTTCGGAGGTATCGATATTCTGATCTGCAATGCGGGCATCTCCATGCGAGCCCTTTTCGACGATGTTCAACTGGACGTTTTGCACCAACTGATGGATGTTAATTTTTGGGGCACCGTCTATTGTGCAAAATATGCACTGCCATACTTGCAAGCATCAAAAGGTTCACTTGTAGGAGTCTCTTCGGTAGCCGGCATCCATGGGTTGCCCGGACGAACAGGCTATTCGGCATCGAAATTTGCCATGACCGGACTACTCGAAACCATCCGCATCGAAAATCTGAAAAAGGGATTGCATGTTATGATCGCCTGCCCCGGTTTCACTGCCTCCAACGTACGCTTCTCGGCTTTGACTGCCGATGGGTCCCAACAGGGAGAATCACCTCGCAACGAAGCCAAAATGATGAGTGCAGAAGAGGTTGCACAACGGATTATACGCGGTCTCTCTCGCCGAAAACGGTTAGTCTTGATGGAGTTCGACGGACGTGCCACATCATTTATCGGCAAGTTTGCCCCAGGGCTGTTGGATAAACTCTTTTACAGCCACATGGCTAAAGAGCCGGATTCACCGTTCAAATAAATTCAATTTCAATTTACATCTTGCCTGTACAACATTTGGAAGAGTGAATTAAACACATCCTACTCCGATATGTTTTAATTAGTAAATATAATCACAACAAAAATCCCCGTCAATCCGACGGGGATTTTTTATGCTTTTAATGTTAATAACAGATCATATATCAACAACTAATTAACATGTAATTATAATTTTATTCACATATAATTAGCTGATCTTAACACCTGGGAAGAGAATTATCAACATACTATGCACACAATAAATAACATTTGACGAAGATTTGCTACACTTCAAACTGTTATAAATACGGTGCACTCAGGAGCAATCACCACTAAAGATTTGAATGCTCATAGAATGATGCATATCAGGCCTTGATATAAAGCCACACTACGAAAAGTGTTTATATAAAAAAGACAGAATAGATAATGAAACGACATTTAAGACTCTCCGAGATACAACACGAAGAGACTCAAAAGCAAAGAGATAGAACAATACTCAGCCTCAAAGAAATATCAATATGAATTACCGACGACCGGACTATTTCAACAACGGCTTAAGATATTTACCGGTATAACTACCCTTGACTTCGGCAACCTCTTCCGGTGTTCCTGTTGCAATCAACTGACCGCCAGCACTACCACCTTCAGGCCCTATATCAATCAAATAATCTGCCACTTTGATCACATCCAAATTGTGCTCGATCACGATAACAGAGTTACCCTTCTCAACCAATTTATTCAAGACATCAAGTAGTACACGAATATCCTCAAAGTGCAAACCAGTCGTAGGTTCATCCAAAATATAGAGGGTGTTTCCCGTATCACGTTTGGCCAATTCTGCAGAGAGTTTGATACGCTGACTCTCACCTCCCGATAACGTTGTACATGGTTGACCGAGTGTCAAGTAGCCAAGGCCAACATCCTGAATAGCTTTCAACTTCATGTGAATCGAAGGAATCGCCTCAAAAAATGCAACAGCCTGATTAATCGTCATGTTTAACACATCATTGATACTCTTCCCTTTATACTTCACCTCCAACGTTTCACGATTATAACGTTGTCCGTTGCAGACCTTACATTTCACATATACATCGGGCAGGAAATTCATCTCTATCGTTTGCACACCGGCGCCACGACACGCCTCACAGCGCCCTCCCTTAACATTAAACGAGAAACGTCCAGCCTTGAAACCTCTTACCTGTGCATCAGGCGTAGCCTCAAACAGTTTGCGAATATCCCCAAATACATTGGAATAGGTAGCCGGATTGCTGCGCGGTGTACGGCCGATTGGCGACTGATCGACAACCACCATTTTATCAATATTCTCGATGCCGTCAATGGCATCGTAGGCCAACGGCTGGTCATACGAATGATAGAGGTAACGGTTCAAAGCTGCCCGTAACGTTGCATTGATCAGTGTCGATTTACCGCTACCGCTTACGCCAGTTACGCAGATCATCATGCCCAACGGGAAATCAACCGTAATGTTTTTCAGATTATTGCCTCGTGCTCCTCGAATGGTCAATATCTTACCGTTCCCTTTGCGACGAACCGCAGGAACCTCTATTTTACGACGTTCGCTCAAATACTCCGCAGTAATGCTTCCTGAACGCATGACATTCTCCAAGGTGCCAGACGCAACGATTTCGCCCCCGCGTACACCAGCCAGCGGCCCCACATCGACAATCCAATCGGCATTGCGGATCATCTCCTCGTCATGCTCAACGACAATTACTGAATTGCCCGCATCACGCAACGCTTTAAGACTGTTAATCAATTTAATATTGTCTCGCTGATGCAATCCGATGCTCGGCTCATCCAAGATATAAAGTACGTTAACCAATTTCGAGCCGATCTGCGTAGCCAAACGGATACGCTGGCTCTCGCCTCCCGACAATGAGCAGGAACTGCGGCTCAACGACAAATACCCCAATCCGACATCCAACAGGAAACGCAACCTTTCGCGAATTTCTTTCAACAGATCATGGGCAATGAGTTGCTGCCGTTTCGATAGTCGCTCTTCCAAGCCCTCCATCCACGCCGCAAAATCCTCGATACTGAGTGCTGCCAGTTCGGCAATATTTTTACCATCGATTTTGAACTGCAAGGCTTCCGGTTTCAGCCTTGAGCCTCCACAAACCGAACAGGTCCGCCGCATGACGAACTGCTCTTTCCATTTGCTTCCCTTGTTGCTGGAGCTGTCCTCCTGCTGTTTCTCGATATAGTCGGCAACACCCTCCCAGGCGATCATGTAGCTACCCGCCCCGCCCAATTCATGCGTATCAATGCGCAAAGGCTCGGCATCTCCATACAACACGGCATTCAACGCCTCCTCTCCCAATGAACCGACCGGATCATCGATGGTAAAATCGTGTCTACGGCCCAAAGCCTCGATCATTGCAAACAACAGATTATTCCGATAACGACCCAGCGGTTCTATTGCACCCTCACGGATCGACTTCTTATCGTCGGGGATGATCCTTTCCATATCGAAGACCACCTCTTCACCCAATCCATTGCAATGCGGGCAGGCACCCTGCGGAGAGTTAAACGAAAAGGTATGCGGTGCCGGCTCATTAAAGGCAATACCGCTGGTCGGACACATCAGATGACGACTGTAAAACCGGACATTATTGGTTTCGTAATCGTACACCATCATTGTTCCTTTCCCCTGTCGCATCGTCTCCTGAAGGCTCTTCAACAAGCGAGATTGTACCTCCTCCTTCACCTGAAGCCGATCGACCAACAGCTCAATGTGGTGAATTTTGTAACGATCCAGTTTCATGCCCGAGTGCACTTCGCGAATCTCGCCATCAACCCGAGCATAGAGATATCCCTTTTTTATAAAGCCTTCAAAAAGTTCTCTGTAATGACCTTTACGTCCTCGCACAACCGGTGCCAACAAAGCAATCTTCCGTCCGTCGAAATCGTGCATGATCAGATCAACGATCTGTGCATCGGTATGGTGTACCATCAGTTCTCCCGTTACAGGAGAATAGGCTTCGGCAGCCCTGGCAAACAGCAAACGCAAGAAGTCATTGATCTCCGTAACGGTTCCCACAGTGGAGCGAGGATTGCGATTGGTCGTCTTCTGTTCGATCGAGATAACCGGACTCAAACCAGTAATTTTATCCACATCAGGACGTTCCATCGAACCGACAAACTGACGAGCATAGGTTGACAGGGTCTCCATATACCGACGTTGACCTTCGGCATAAATCGTATCGAAAGCCAATGACGATTTTCCCGAACCGGACAATCCGGTAATCACCGTCAAACTATCACGAGGTATGGACACATCCACATTTTTCAGGTTGTGTTCACGAGCGCCATAAACCTCGATCCAATTATCAGGACGATGTGTTTCGGTAGCAGCCATCGTTTGACTATTTATGTCGTTCTTGTCGGTTTTCATGGAATTTATTTACGAGCTGAACCTTTAGGAATCTTAACCGTAAAACTGCGGCCTGCTTTGTTGGTATAATCGTAATCCCGAATCCAGGGATTCAACTGACGAATCTGTTTGTAATGTGTACCGTGTTCACGGGCAAAAGCGGCCCAATCAATTTCAGGATCATCGATGGTTACCTCTTCATAAGCAGGCAACAACGGATAATACTCTTTTTTATCGATTTGATAGCCGTATGCAGCAGGATCAGACATCAACAACTTGAATGAGAGCACCCGAAAGACATACCGTAACGTCTCATTGGGCAAAAAGAGATCATAATAGGATTCAACGCCCTGCTTCTCCAATCGTCGAGATACACCTGCCACTCCGGCATTGAAAGCAGCCGCAGCCAATGTCCAACTACCCAACCGACGTTTGGCATCAATCAGATAGCGGCAAGCGGCTTCAGTAGATTTTTCGATGTGATAGCGTTCATCCACCTCATCCCCTACCAACAGGCCTGCTGATTTTGCATACGCCGGCATCAACTGCCATAAGCCACCGGCACCAGCACCTGAACGAGCTTCAGGATTCAGGCCACTTTCTGCCATACAGAGATATTTGAAATCATTGGGAACACCATATTTTGCCAAGATTGGCTCAATAATAGCAAAATATCGTTTGGACGCTAACAGCGTCTGCATCGTCCGCGAATGCATATACAACGTCGTCAACATCTCGCGCATAAGACTTTCACGCGTATCCTGATTCTGCATGGGGACAGGCTCTCCTGCCAAATCCAATTTGTCAGGCAATGGTGGCACTTCGACACGAGCAAAACCACTATTGACCGTCGAGCGAATCGTATCGGATGGAGTTTGTGCGCAAGCAACTACCGATAAGGCTAACGCACATAAAAATAGAGACAATTTCATCTATCCGCTGTTTTTCAGAGAAACGTACAAAGATACTAAATATTCTATCAACAAGCATGTTCCTACAACCTCTATTCTAAAAGCAACAAGATAAATCTCATCCTTATCTGTCCATCAGACAAGACAAGGACACAACCATCAATCCAACATCTGATTTTTATCTGAAGCTGTTCGCAGCAACAGTCAGATTTTCGTACCTTTGCGACAGAACAACATTATATTTGCATCTAAACACTCCGAATCTTTCACATCATGCTGACTGCCGGCCTCTATTACACCTTGCGGGTCAACCGCATTTCCGATTTCGGACTCTACCTCGCAGACGAAGAGGGCAACGAAGTATTGCTGCCCAATCGATACGTTTCGATGGATAACAAAGTGGATGACCTGATCGATGTATTTGTATATTGCGATTCAGAAGATCGTTTGGTCGCCACGACTGATCGCCCGATGGCCACTGTAGGAGAGGCTGCATATCTGCGTGTCGTTGACAAAACAATTCACGGGGCATTTCTCGATTGGGGGTTAAAAGCTAAAGATCTCTTTTTACCGAATCGGAATATGCAAGGAAGAGTCGAAGCCGGCAAAAGCTATATCGTATATCTCTATAACGACAACGTGACGGGACGTGTCGTAGCCTCCATGCTGATGAACAGCTTTATTAACAACCGTCAGCTCACCATCAAACCACATCAAGAGGTTACACTCTTAGTGACCAGTCGCAATGAGATCGGGTACCGAGTGATCATCGAAAATCGTCATTGGGGCATGCTGTATCACAACCAGCTGTTTCGTCCCATTGCTATCGGCGATCAGTTGCAAGGATACGTTTCACGAATCACTGAGGAGAATCGCGTTGATGTAACGCTCCAAAAACAGGGATATGACGAAGTAAAACGTTCAGCCGGACATCTGCTCGAGCTTCTGGCTCAACATAACGGTGTGTTACCATTATGCGATGAAAGCACGCCTCAACAGATTGCCGAAATGACAGGTATGAGCAAAAAAGTCTTTAAACGTTGTGTCGGCATGTTGATGAAACAGGGACGCATTGCCATGCTTCAAGGCAAAATTACATTGATCGGAGAAGAATAGGATTAAAGAGTTGCGCTCTTTTTTCCCTATTGAGTTTAATATGACAAACCAAAAAGAGGCATGATTATCTCATGCCTCTTTTTGAATATATAACATCAATCGAAACGCGTTTTCTGGATATTCGCACCTTCTGTTATCAAAAATCTAAGAATACGATAAGGCTCTATGCTTCTTGTTGATAACAATTCGCGTCTCCGATTAGCACATACGCCATTTAATAAAACTCTTACAGCAGTTTGGCAATTTTATCCTCGAACAAGTTACGAGGACCGGCACCAACCTGTTTGTCAACGACCACTCCATTTTTAAGGAAGATAACGGTCGGGATGTTACGGATGCCGAATTTTACTGCCAGGGCATCATTTTCGTCCACATCACATTTGCCAATGATGACCTTACCTTCGTATTCCGCAGCCAGCTCGTCGATAATAGGAGCCACCATACGGCATGGGCCACACCATTCAGCCCAAAAATCGATTACAACGGGTTTACCTGAATCAATAACCTCCTGATAATTAGCAGATGTAATACTAAGCGCCATAATATATACTGTTTTGATTTAAAATTTTCTTTTCACAAAAATGGCAATAAGTTGACATATACTGTACGGTTGGTTCCGAAAAAGATCAACGCATTGTCAACATTTTTCGCCATGTTATATCCTCTTATTTTCCAAACGCTCTTTTGATCAATTCCGTATATGCTACAGTCGCACAATACAAACAAATTAACCAATGAGCGGAGGTAATCTTAAAAACATGCCATTACCAACTCAGGAGCTACAACACACCAAGAGACGTTCAACGACATACTTTTAACACACCCATCGCTTACATCAGCGTATAGCGCAAGGAATTGTCATCGAGGAAGCGTACCATATCGGGCGTCATCCCGACTTTCAATGTTTTGGAATACAAATTCACTGCCACATCAGCCTGCTGATCGACCACTTTAACCCGTAAGGTAACATTGCCTTTATTCTCCGCTACCGTCGTCTTGAGTTGCGTCACAATGTCATCCGTCAGATCCGCCACCGGCAAAGAGATGGTCAATTCATGAATCAGGGTCTCTTGAGCCTCTGCCAACTGCATCATCGAATTGATAACACACTCCAGTTCATTCGGATTATAAGGACGCTCCTGAACCCGTCCCCGAATCAGCAAATAGTATCCCTCATAGAGATATTGACGGAATGTCTCGTATTTCTTACTGAATAACGTAAATTCATGGGAACTATTATAATCCTCCATGGTAAAGCGGCCATACGGTTTACCGGTTTTCGTCGTAAGGTGCTGTACTGAGGTGATCATGCCTGCAACCGTAAAGTCTTTGTTTTTCATGGCTGACAGATCCTGCAAATCACCCAAACTTGTATGACAATAGTGACGGATGATCACCGAAAAGTTATCTAACGGATGTGACGAAAGATAAATACCGATGACTTCACGCTCTTTATTCAAGGTTTCGATTTGTGTCCACGGTTCATGCGGCAATGGCTCAGGCTTTTGAATTTCAGCCTCACCACCTCCTCCACCGAACAGACTCTGTTGGACATTGGCCTTTTCACTTTGCACGCGGTTCCCATACCTCATCAAAGCCTCGAGGAACGATCCCTCACGACCATCCGGGGCAAAATAGGCACTGCGTGGCAGATCACTGATGGTATCAAATGCACCACCTAAAACTAGATTCTCCAGGGTTTTACGGTTCACCGCCTGCAAATTCACTCTCTCCATAAAATCATAGAACGACTTGAACTTACCATCACGCTGACGGCTCTCGACAATATCTTTCACGGCAGCCTCGCCAACTCCTTTGATTGCTGCCAACCCGAAACGGACATTTCCTCCTTCATCGACCGAAAAGCGGCTCTTACTGTAATTTACATCCGGCCCAAGTACCGACAACCCCATCCGCTTACACTCATCCATAAAGAAGCTGATCTTCTTGATATCGGAGAGATTGCGACTCAACAACGCCGCCATAAATTCGGCAGGATAGTGGGCTTTCAGGTATGCGGTCTGATACGAAACATAAGCATAACAGGTCGAGTGTGATTTGTTGAAAGCGTATGATGCAAATGCCTCCCAGTCTCCCCAAATCTTTTCACAGATGGCCGGATCATGTCCATTTTTCTTCGCGCCCTCAATGAATTGAGGTTTCATCTTATCCAGCACATCCTTTTTCTTCTTACCCATTGCTTTACGCAGCGTATCGGCTTGACCTCCCGTAAAACCGGCCAGTTTCTGCGACAGCAACATCACCTGCTCCTGATAAACCGTAATGCCATACGTATCTTTCAGATACTCCTCCATATCGGGAATATCATAGGTCACCGCTTCGCGTCCAAACTTACGGGCAATAAACGAGGGAATATACTCCATCGGGCCCGGACGATACAAAGCATTCATCGCAATCAGGTCCTCGAAGCGGTTGGGTTTCAGACTGCGCAAATATTTTTTCATACCCGGCGACTCGAATTGGAACAATCCGGTAGTTTCGCCTCGACTATACAAGTCGTAAGTTGCCGCATCATCCAACGGGATCGAATCGATATCCAGTTTAATTCCTTTCGAGGATTCGATATTCTCCAATGCATCCTTGATAATCGAAAGTGTCTTCAATCCCAAAAAGTCCATCTTGATCAGACCAACACTTTCGACCTGTTTCCCCTCAAACTGCACAACATTCAGTTCGGCATCCTTTGCAATGGCAATCGGGGCAAATTTTTCCAAATCATCCTGCCCGATAATTACACCACAAGCATGCACTCCGGTTTGTCGAACAGACCCCTCCAGCTGCTGGGCATACTTGAGGGTATCGCGAATCAACGGGTTTTCGGATTGAGTTTCGGCAACCAACTCAGGAACCTCCTTAAAGGCCTTTTCAAAAGTGGTCCCCGGTTTATCGGGAATTAGTTTCGTCAAACGGTTACTTTCGGCAAGCGGCAATTTCTCCACCCGAGCCACATCCTTAATCGCAGCTTTGGGGGCCATGGTACCAAACGTAATAATCTGAGCTACACGTTTACTACCGTACTTTTCCACCACATAGTGGAGCACCTCGGCACGTCCATCCTCATCGAAATCGACATCGACATCAGGCAACGAAATACGATCCGGATTGAGGAAACGCTCAAACAGCAGGTCATATTTGATCGGATCGATATTGGTAATTCCCAACGTATAGGCCACAACGGATCCTGCGGCAGAACCACGTCCCGGACCTACCGAAACACCCAGTTCACGAGCAGCCCGTATATAGTCCCAAACGATAAGGAAGTATCCTGGGAATCCCATCCACTCAATGGTCGAAAGCTCATATTCGAGACGTTTGGTTATCTGTTCATCAAGCTCACCATACCGTCGTTTTGCCCCCTCATAACTCAAATATTTCAAATAGAGGAACTGTTTGGCAATCATCAATGGTTCTGCCAACTCAGGATGCGTCGTTGTCAACTCATCCAGCGATGATGCCTGCTTAATCTCAGCCAACAACGCCTCATCCTTAACTTTTTTAGAAAAGACCTCTTTCAACTGATCCAAATCGATCGGGAAATCCTCCGGAATCGGGAAGTTCGGCATCAACGGCTTATGCTCCAAAGAGTACTCCTCTACTTTGTCTGCAATCTCCAAAGTGGTCGCCAAGGCTTCTGGATGCTCTGCAAACAGCTCTGCCATCTCCTCCGGACTCTTCAAAAACTCCTGTCCGGTGTATCGCATACGGGTTGGATCATCCAAATCTTTTCCCGTATTGAGACAAATTAATCGATCGTGCGCTTCGGCATCCTCCGCCTTGATAAAATGGACATCATTCGAAGCGATATATTTAATTCCATACTGTGCAGCCAGCTCCAAAATCACAGCGTTAACCCGCTTCTGATTTTCATACACCTCAGAATCCCGACGAGGATCACCGCTGCGATGCAACTGCATTTCGAGATAATAATCCTCTCCGAAAATCTCTTTGAATTCACGTACCACAGCCTCAGCTTTTGCGCGATCACCATGCATGATAGCTTGGGGCAACTCTCCTCCCAAACAAGCCGAACAACAGATGATCCCTTCGTGGTAAGTACGCAGCAGCTCTTTATCCACGCGAGGATGATAATAGTAACCCTCCGTAAAAGCATAAGAGACCATTTTTGCCAGGTTGTGGTATCCTGCCTTGTTTTTTGCCAAAAGGATCAGGTGATGGCCTCGATCTTCGCGTCCTCTTTTTTTATCGAAGCGACTACCCGTTGCCACATACACCTCGCACCCCAGAATCGGTTTGACTCCCTCTTTGACGGCTGCATCATGAAACTCTTTCACTCCGAACATATTACCATGATCAGTGATTGCAAGTGCCGTCATACCAAGGGCATTAGCCCGCTTCAATAGAGGTTTGATAGCTGAGGCGCCATCAAGGATCGAATATTGCGTATGTACGTGAAGATGAACAAACTGGCTCATAAAAACAGACTCTCTTTATTCCTTAGCAAAGATAACAAAACCCCTCACTCGCCCAAACGTGCACCTTCAATTTTTTCAATGCAAGAGTCGACGTGCCTGACTCTGAAAAAACTAAAATTTCAAGCAATAATTCCGGCCCAAAAATTGTTATTCAGTAAAAGAAAATGTATCTTGTAGGAAAGAACCACATTAAAACTACACGTTATGGATAAATCGAAAGTTGTTGTTATCAAAAAGTTCTCGACCGCTGGAGAGGCTATGATTTACCAAACGCTTTTGGCCAGCAACGGTATCGAATGCGAACTGATCAACGAAACGGCATTCGACATCATGCCCATGCAAAACGAGTGGTTGGAAATCAAGCTGGTCGTGGCTGAAAAGGACGAAAAAACTGCTAAAGCAATTCTTGCAGCCAAATTCGATCAACAAGAGTTTGAAACTGAAAGTGTCAAAAGACGCAAAAAACCATGATTTTTATCACACCTTACAACAAGAAACGGTCGCTATGATAGCGACCGTTTCCGTTTGATATGATGGAAAAATTTTACCAGCCAAGTACGTAAGCAAAAATCAGCGGCGCAACGATTGTCGCATCTGACTCTACGATAAAGCTCGGCGTATCGGGCAGCAATTTACCCCAGGTAATCTTCTCGTTAGGCACGGCACCAGAATATGAACCATAAGAAGTGGTCGAATCCGAAATCTGGCAGAAATAAGCCCAGCATGGGGTATCCTCCCACTCCAGATCCTGATACATCATCGGCACGACGCAGATCGGGAAATCACCCGAAATACCACCACCGATCTGGAAGAAACCGACACCGGCTCCGCCACTGTTGGCCTTATACCAATCGGTCAGGAACATCATCGTTTCGATACCACCTTTGATGGTCGAAGGTTTCAGTTCGCCTTTGATGCAATATGCTGTAAAGATGTTACCCATTGTACTGTCTTCCCAACCCGGAACAATGATCGGAATATTCTTTTCGCAAGCAGCCAACATCCAGCTGTCTTTGGGATCGATCTCATAATATTGTTCCAACTCGCCACTACGCAGCAATTTGTACATAAACTCGTAGGGAAGATAACGCTCGCCTTTGTTATCAGCATCTTTCCAAATTTTGAAAATATGCTGTTGCAAACGACGGAAAGCCTCCTCTTCCGGAATACAAGTATCCGTCACACGGTTCATGTGATTTTGCAACAAGTTCCACTCATCCTGCGGTGTGAAATCGCGATAATCCGGAACACGTTTGTAGTGAGAGTGTGCCACCAGGTTCATGATATCCTCTTCGAGGTTGGCGCCAGTACAGGTAATGATCTGCACCTTGTCCTGACGAATCATCTCTGCCAGAGAGATGCCCAACTCAGCGGTACTCATCGCACCACCGAGCGTGATCATCATTTTGCCCCCCCTTTCGAGATGGGCTTCATAACCTTTGGCCGCATCCACCAGAGCCGCTGAATTGAAGTGGCGGTAGTTGTGCGTGATAAACTGAGAAATGGGTCCTTTTGTCATTTTATCAAAAAATTTATTAGTTCGGCAAAGGTAAAAAAATCTAAGGAGGGTATCAACTCTTATCTGAATTTATTCGTTCGTCTGCTCTGTGGGACCAAACTCCCCCATCAAAACACGGACTACAACCTATTCATCACAGAATTCACCTGAACCATCGAATCATTGTATTACGAGCCTCAACCTACCCAATAACAGACACAACTCGATGTTCTGGATGCTTCATTGAAGCTGTATACGTATTTATTGGACTTTCACAAAACCACAAATTTTCAATTCACTGAATCCGCAGCTCGCATACTCTCCATACTTGAATAGAAAACTATTTATCAAAAATGCTACTGTTGGGACTCTTCGAAATAGGTCCACAAATTATCCCCATCGGGGACAGGGGCAGTAATAACCAGACGTTCACGTGATTGTCCAGAACGAGCTACCGGATGAAAAAATTCGACCCGACGCGAGTGCAATGAAATACTGCTGTCCCGATTGGAACGGGCCGCCCCATATTTCAAATCACCTCGAATCGGACATCCCGCAGCCGACAGTTGAGCACGAATCTGGTGATGACGTCCCGTTAACAACTCAACCTCAATCAAAAAATAGTTTTTACTGCCACCCAATAACCGATAATTGAGACGTGCCTCTTTACCATCTGTTACCGGTTTCGTATAAATACGTGATTTATTGGTTCGGCCATCCCGTACCAAATAGCCTGTCAGAGTTCCCGATTCGGGCATCGGTGGCCGTTCGGTAATTGCCCAATAATATTTGGCAATCTCACGTGCCTTGATCATCTCGTTGAGACGAGCAAGAGCCTTACCTGTTTTGGCAAAAATCACAGCACCACTCACTGGCCGGTCAATACGATGCACAACGCCCAGAAACACATTACCTGGCTTATTATCCCGCACTCTAATAAACGCTTTGATCTCATCTTCGAGAGCAGGATCCCCCGACGGATCGGGCTGTACCAGCTCACCGGCACGTTTATTGACCACCATCAGATGATTATCTTCGTACAATATTCGCTGTGGTTCAAACATTTTTCTTGATTGATTTATGATTGTACTTTTCTCGTTTTGCCTGAAATAGTCCAAAGACTCATCATAATATAGGACAACTCTTCAAAGCGTCATTTACCTCCAGACAAACTCTTTACTTCGCCTCACAAACACCAATAAAACCCAAAAATTCAAGGATTATTCGAGCGATTGAGCGTAATAAGCTTTTTTGTTTCGGACTTTCTTACCTGCATCACATTTCCGGCGACAAAATTACGCCGTAAAATTACAGTTCAAAAGCCATCGGCAATAACAAATGAGCGGCTTCTAGCACGGTTGCACTATGATCGGAACACAAAATCAACCGAATCGGGCGGTGCTGACGCTTTTCCGTATCGATCAAAACTTGACGACAAGCTCCGCATGGATAACATTCACGCTCTCCCGGCATCGACACAATAGCCAAAGTATCGATCGCTTCACGATTCCCATTGGCCTGAATGTAATAAAGCAGGATACGCTCCGCACACATGCCTGATGGAAACACCTCACTCTCTTGATTGTTGGCTAAGAATACCGATCCATTCACCAATCGTGCGGCCGCACCAACCCGAAATCCCGAATAGGGTGCATATGCCTCTCCACAAGCATGCAACGCCCGTTCAACCAATTTCCGATCTTTATCGGGTAGGTCGTCTAACGAGTCATAATGCAGATAATCGAATGCGAATGTTCTCTTTTCCATCTCAGCGACATTTTGAATATTTTCCGATTTCTCTGACTACCAGGGACAATAATCATCAACCAAGGTGTAAATCATAAAATAGCCCTACGCTCAATCAGTTCAGTCCAATCACCCGATCTGACACTAAAAAGTTTTTTCAGCCCTTAACATATGATGTTTTCCCAATGCTCCAGGGAGTCGATGAACAGTAAATCCTGCTGCACGCAAATTTTCCTTAACAACACCTTTGGCAGAATAGGTCACCAGTACCCCTCCTGGCCGTAAGGAGTCGTACAAGCGACCAAACACCTCTTGTGACCAAAGTTCCGGTTGACAATCCGGTGCGAAAGCATCGAAATAGATCAAATCAAAGGTAGTATCAAATCGGTAATCCAACAACGATCCATTTACCTTTTTCAAGGTAAAATACCGTGTCAACTGCACATTTTCATTCCACGGAGCACGATGCAAAGTGACAAATAGCGGATCAGCCGCATAATCGAGTTGCTGCACTGTATCCAGATCAACAGGATATTGTTCGATCGCTACATACTCAACGGAATATGCACATTTCTCCACCTCTTGAGCCGTCAACCAGGCATTCAATCCACTGCCAAAACCCATTTCAAAAATACGCAGTGAATTTAGATTTTGTAGCCTGTCAGGTTGTGTGTACCCACTCTCCGACTCCGAATCATGTTTCGTTCGGGCAGTGTCTTCTGGGTTTTCACATTTCTGTTTTTGATTGATTACATAACAAAGTCCGGCCTCAATATAGACATGTCGAGACTCTCCCACTGCTCCCCGCAGCGAATGATATGCTTCTCCCAATACGGCATGCCACAACGTCGGCGAACCATCGGCTGTGCGCTCTATTTCCGGTGAACCGAAACCTCTTTTTCCCAATTTCAACACTTTTGAACAAAGGTGCAAAGAAATTCCGGAATTGCCACCATCCGAACCCCAATGAACTGCTTACAAAGATAGTGTATTTCACACCTGGCAATTCTATGTTACTGCACATTATCTCACCAAAAGTCTGTACTATAACATATAAAAAGTCCGGGACAAAATAAATATCCCGGACTTTTGACAATATAATTATTGCCCTGTTACTCCAACATGAAACGAACCAATACAGAATGGTCGATCGTGATTTTTTGGAATTCTAAGGTTGGGGCTGCAGTAGCTGCTACACCCGCATCTGCCACCTTCATGGTTCGCGTCAATACCACATTGGAATAGGGTCGAGAATAGTAACTGTTATCTTGAACAAATATAGCCCTGCCTACTTTCTGACCAAGAGCCGCTGCCAAAATCTCCGCATTCTGACGGGCAGCTTTTGCAGAGGCTCCTCGCACCTGCTGACGCAGCTCGTCCATATTAGATACATCAGTACGCTCAACTGCGGCATCTGAAATACCGATTGTCTGCAAAGCCTGAAAAACATGAGCCAACTGCGTAGCAGAATTCACCTCCAACATGTAAGATTTAGAGGTAGCCACATCTTTTTTCAGCTGAGCATTCATCATATCCTGCACAACCAATTTTTTATCTACATCGATCCCTAAATCTTTCAACCGGCGCACCATATCTTTCTCTTGTTGAAGCACGGTCGTTTTTCCTTTGGAATCCTGCTCGTTGATCGTAATCCGAACATAAATCTCATCAGGGGCAACCTCCATCTCCGCACGACCTGTCACTTCGATATAAGGCTGATCCAAAAAGGTTTTCTGCTGGGCAAACAGCGGAGACGCCATCAACAGTGCCGCCACCACAATCATCATTCGTTTCATAATCTATACATTTTTATTGATTAACGTTATTTGATCTGCAAAATGTATATAGATACAAGATCAAATCACATATTCAAACCAGGCAGCATGCCCCATCGTGCTCAAACACCCGTAGGACCATTTAACACTGCATCGAAAATAAAATACATTTGCATATGCAATCACACTGAACACTTACAGAACAAAAAACAGACCGAAACCAACCGATGATTCCATCTGTTCAATTCTCTTGCTGCTATTTCAGCAAAAAGCGAACGCGTACCGAGCTGTTGAATGTAACTTTCTGAAATTCGAGCACAGGGGCTATTTCAGCTACAACTTCCCGCACCTCGGCCATTGCATAATCCCTTGTACTCATATTCATATATTCGTAGGGAGAAGTGCTGTAATCTTGCACATACAGTGCTTTCCCAAGCTCCTGACCCAATGCATTTGCAAGAACGAGTGCGTTCTGACGAGCATTTTGAGCCGCTTCAGCACGAATTTTCTGAATCAACTCCTCCTTATTCGAAACATCAACGCTTTCTATCTCAGCCTGCGCGATTCCGATTGCCTGCAAAGCCTGAAAAACATGCGCCAGTTGCGTAGCAGAGTTTACCTCCAAACGATACATTTTGAAAGTTGTCACTTTATTGGATTTCAACGCAGAATTGAACAACTCCTGTACAACGAGCTTCTTTTCCACATCAATACCTAACGCATCGAATCGTTGCACCATCTCTTTCTCTTGTTGAAGAACAGTCTCCTTTCCTTTGGAGTCCCCATCAATGGTAATCTGAACATAAATCTTATCAGGAACTACCTCTATCTCAGCTTGACCTGACACCTCGATATAAGGTTGATCCATCACACTTGTCTGTTGAGCATACAACGAAGTTGTCAGCATCAAGGCCGCAACCAAAACCATTCCTCTTTTCATAAATCGATGATTTAAACGGTTACTATTAAATAGACGTTCATTGTTGCAAAAATGTTGCAGCGATAAATTTATTATTTAGTTGCACGAGCTTTTTTCTCTCGTTTGGTCATCTCCTGGGTAACCAACTCTTCAGATAACACCGCTTGATACGATTTTCCGGAATTCAACTTTTGCCCCCCCTCCGACGTACTGAAAAGAGGATCAAGATCGATCGTCTCGAATGCTTTCTCATAGGTGTAGGTGTTGCCCTTCTCAAAAATTCTGCCTGCCAAATGGCATAATCTGACGTCAACAGCATAATGTGTCGAGTCAATGGCTCCGGCACAACCCAACGGCGTATCGGGAAACACCGTTTCACCCACCTGTACCCCAATGGTTCCTCGAGTGAAACCATAATAAACGGCATACGATCCATCTTGGTGTTCAACCACCACATAATTAATGCCTTTATTGGCTATTACACCATATTTACTCTCTGGGGCGTTCTGGTCGCCGATAATTACAACCAAGCCTTTACGCGCTGCATAGATTGTATCTGCACGGTTGAACATAAACCGATATACCAATGGATTACCTCTCAATGAGGCATGAAAAGCCGTCGTATTCGGTGGAGCCTGAGGAGGAATAGACACCTTAGTATCTCTCAAGGCAGGACTATAGGGTAATCGATAAACAAAAGACATGTCAGGCCTTGCGCGCCAATCTCCCAAAGCGAGCATATACCGCCATCCACATTGGGTAGAGATATATGATCCTCTGTTTTTCAACGTAATCACAGGACCGCTGGAACGTACCGTTGCCCGATAACGTGGGGGTACAGCCAAATTGGTTGCGTTGACAAATTCGACTGCAATGGAATAAGTGCCGATCCATTTTTTGTCGGCTGTAACAACCAGATCACCATTTTCATTGAATTCTGCATTCAACTCAATGATGTCTTCAATACGTTGGGCATGTGCTGAGGCGACACTCAGAAATACACCAACACCCAACATCCATAAACATGTCGGGAGTTTCATAGTTCACAGGAGTTAGTAGGTTAGTCCTTTAAATATAGTGCTCACTCCTGAGAAAATCAAATCAACGGCGCACTAATTGCACCACATTTTCAACATGATGCGTATGCGGGAACATATCCACCGGCTGGATACGTGTAACACGATAATCTGCATCGAAAATAGCAATATCCCGAGCTTGTGTCGCCGGGTTACAACTTACATAGACAATGCGCTGGGGAGCAGCCCGTAATACGGTATGAGCCACATCCTCGTGAATTCCGGCGCGCGGCGGGTCAAGGATCACCACATCGGGACGACCATTTTCCTCGATAAAACGGTCATTTAGGACATCCTTCATATCACCGGCATAGAACACCGTATTGTCAATCCCGTTCAAGGCCGAATTGACCTTGGCATCCTCAATCGCTTCGGGCACATACTCGACACCGACCACCTTGCGACAACGACGAGCCACAAAATTGGCAATCGTTCCTGTTCCAGTATAGAGGTCATAAACCACTTCATTGCCGGTCAACTCAGCAAACTCTCGCGCAACTTTATACAGTTCATAAGCCTGCGCCGAATTGGTCTGATAGAACGATTTGGGACCAATTTTGAATTGCAGACCCTCCATCTGCTCAAAGATATGGTCACGTCCTTTGAAACAACGAATATCCAGATCTCCAATCGTATCGTTGAACTTCGTGTTGACCACATACATCAAGGAAGTGATTTGCGGGAATAGCTCTGCGATATGGTTCATTAATTTGTCGATCCGCTCCTGCTCGTCGCCACCGAATACAACAATTACCATCACCTCTCCGGTCGAAGCGGTACGGATAATCAGATTTCGCATCAGCCCAACATGCTCGCGCACATTATAGAACGAGTAGCCGTTGGCAACACAAAACTCCCGAATCGCCATACGAATCTGATTCGATGGGTCTGCCTGCAGCCAACATTTCCGAATGTCCAACACTTTATCAAACATGTTAGGAATATGAAAACCCAACGCTTCGCTATCTGCAAAAGTCTCTCCAGAGGCCACCTCTTCGTCAGTCAACCAACGTTTGTTGCAAAAGGTAAATTCGAGTTTATTGCGATAAAAAAGCTGTTTGGCAGAACCGAGTATCGGACTGATCGGAGGCAACTCTACCTTCCCGATTCGAGACAATTGATCGGCCACCTGCTGTTGTTTGAACTCGAGTTGTCGATCGTAAGGCAAATGTTGCCATTTGCAACCACCACAGACTCCATAGTGTTCACATACAGGATCTACCCGCCAAGGAGAACGTTTGACAAAACGAACGATATACCCCTCCATGTACCGACGTCGTTTGGTGCGAATCTGTACATCGACAACATCGCCCGGTACAGCCATCGGAACAAAAACCACTACATCGTTATAGCGCCCCAGCGCTTTCCCTTCTGCCGCTATGGAAATGATCTCAAGCGACTCTATCAGCGGATAATTTGCCTTTTTTCTTGCCACTTTTGCTGCATATTTGTTTCCCGCAAAGATAGTAATCCCTATCTTTGTATGAAATTCTATGATTCGCAATGAATCAAAATTTTTAGAAACAACGAGCAGCTATGATAAAAGTAGGAGTACTTCCCTTCAATCCTTTTCAGGAGAATACGATCATACTTTCAGACGAAAGTGGCGAATGCGTCATCGTTGATGCCGGCAACTACAATCCCCAAGAGGATGCCGCTCTCTCCAAATACATTACAGACAACGGACTTAAACCAGTCATGGCTGTTAATACCCACGGACATGTGGATCACATGCTGGGTGTCAACTACGTCAAAGAGACCTATGGCATTCCTTTTGCCATCCACGGCAAGGATAAATTCCTGATCGACTCAGCCCCGACCCATGGAGCCATTTACGGTTTCAAGGTGGACAAGGTTCCCACCGTAGATATCGACCTGGAAGGTCAGAAAGAGTTGAAGTTCGGCAATACCGTTTTTCAGATTATCGAAACACCAGGCCACACGCCCGGACATGTTGCTTTCTATAATTCGGATAACAAACTATTGCTGACCGGTGACACACTCTTCAGAGAGAGCATTGGCCGAACCGATTTGCCAGGCGGTGATTACAGTTGGATCATGCGCAGCATACTGGACAAACTGATTCCGCTGGGTGACGATGTGCACTTCTACCCCGGACATGGCATGGAGAGTACGATTGGACACGAATCTCTTTACAATCCGTTTGTCACCGAAGTCCTCAACCACGAGATCAACTACAAATAAACCATTTGACCATGCGTATTGACATTCTGACCGTCGTGCCCGAACTGTTGGTATCGCCGCTCAACGAATCGATTCTCAAACGGGCCCAACGCAAAGGTCTTGTTGAAATAGTGATTCACAATCTGCGCGATTACACCTTCGACAAATACCGGCAGGTGGATGACTATCCTTTCGGTGGAGAAGCAGGTATGGTCATGAAACCCGAACCTATTTTCCGTTGTATTGAACAACTTCAGGCTGAGCGCCACTACGACGAAATCATCTACACTTCGCCTGATGGCATCCAGTACAACCAACATGAAGCCAACCGGTTCTCGACTCTGGAAAACATTATTATCCTTTGCGGACACTACAAAGGGATCGACTATCGGGTTCGGGAACATCTGATCACCCGAGAAATCTCGATCGGAGATTATGTACTTACCGGCGGTGAATTGGCTGCAGCCATCATTGCCGACAGTGTAGTACGCGTAATTCCGGGTGCAATCGGAGATGAGGCATCGGCATTGACCGACAGTTTTCAAGATAATTTGCTTGCCCCGCCGGTATATACACGCCCGGCCGATTTCCGAGGCTGGAAAGTACCCGATGTATTGTTGTCGGGCAATCCGAAAGAGATCGCCAAATGGCAAGAGGAACAGGCTTTCGAACGTACAGAACGGCTACGTCCCGACCTGCTCGACCCCACCATTAAAAAATAACAACGTTTAAGTATTTGTCAATTAGGAAATGACAGGCAACATAATGGTCATGCTGTTCTTCTGAGCATTATTTATTTTTAACCATTCTGCCACACACAGTCGCCAAACACCCAACACATAAAAAGAGTTGAGTCGGGTGCGTTTCAATCTGTTACGATAATCCTCAATTGCACAAGTATATACTCACAAAACAACTGATAACACTATGCGCTACTATCTGATTGCAGGAGAAGCATCGGGCGATCTGCACGGGTCGAACCTGATCCACGGCATTCGCAAAGCAGATCCGGAAGCGGTTTTCCGTTTTTGGGGCGGCGACAAAATGGCTGAAGCCGGAGGTGCGGAAAATCTGGCTATGCACTACAAAAATGCCTCATTTATGGGATTTACTGAGGTGTTACTCCACCTGCGAACCATCTTCCGGCAGATAGACGAATGCAAGGCTGATATCACCGCTTTCCAACCCGATGTGTTAATTCTGATCGACTACGCCGGCTTCAATCTCCGCATAGCCCGTTTCGCTAAAGAGGTCGGTATTCCCACCTATTACTATATTGCGCCGAAAGTGTGGGCATGGAAAGAGTCGCGCATCAAAAAGATCCGCAAATATGTGGATCGGCTGTTCGTGATCTTCCCGTTTGAAATCGAGTATTTCCGCAATAAAGGAATTGAACCTATATACGAAGGGAATCCGCTGATCGATGCCATTGATCAACGTCGCTCCGCCCTACTGTCTCGAGAGGAGTTCATCGCCAAAAACCATCTCGACGAACGTCCGATTATCGCCTTGTTGGCAGGAAGCCGGCGCTCAGAAATCGGATACAATTTACCTTTCATGGTCGAACTCTCGAAACTCTATCCACAATATCAATTTGTTGTGGCGGGTGTCTCCTGGCTCGACCGATCAATCTACACTCCCTACTTACAAGGCAGTGATGTACGTTACATCTGCGATGAAACTTACGAGCTTCTAGCCGTCAGCGAAGCAGCCGTTGTCACCTCCGGCACCGCCACATTGGAGACGGCACTGCTCGGTGTACCGCAAATTGTCTGCTACCGTCGTGATTGGGCGTCAATGCTGATCGGTAAGGCATTTTTAAAAATTCCGTACGTTTCGCTGGTTAACCTGGTTTTGCACCGAGAAGCTGTTCGGGAGTTGCTGCAACACCATATGAACATGAAAAATGCAACTGCAGAGTTGGAGGCGATTCTCCCAGGTGGCAGCAAACATGAACGGATGATGACGGATTATGCCCAGCTACAAGAGTTGATCGGACACAAACACCCCTCCGACAAATTCGCAGCCAGGATGGTCGAGTTCCTGCGCAAAGATCGGCAAAACCGCACCACACAATCCTAACCTTTATTGTCAACACAGCAACATGAAAATCATCTGCATCGGACGCAACTATGCACAACATGTCGTGGAGCTCGATCACACCCGTGAGCTACCCAAATTGCCGCAATTTTTCATGAAACCCGATACTGCACTACTGCGCAACAACGATCCCTTTTACGTTCCCGATTTCAGCCAAGAGGTGCACTACGAAACGGAGCTGGTGGTCAAGATCAATCGCGTGGGTCGGGCTATTGCCGAACGCTTTGCGCCGCGCTATTATGCCGAAGTGGGATTGGGCATCGATTTCACCGCACGTGATCTGCAACGCAACTGCATAGCTCAAGGGCTTCCGTGGGAGATTGCCAAAGCGTTCGACCATTCTGCAGCTCTTTCCCCAGAGTTCATTCCATTAGCCGAATTGGGCGGGGATGTTCAAAACCTACACTTTGAGATGCGTCTCAACGGAGAGTTACGCCAACACGGCTTCACGGGAGATATGATCTTTTCCGTCAATCGAATCATCTCCTACGTTTCACGGTTCGTCACGTTGAAAATGGGAGATCTGATCTATACCGGCACCCCAGTTGGGGTTGGCCCTGTCAAACCGGGAGATAGACTCACCGCCTCACTCGAAAAACAGACACTGCTTGACTTTGATATCCGGTAATGAAAACGATTGAAAACATTGCTACATCACAACCGGCAGCGTTTTCTTGATAGGCACAAAAATATCTGCCCCGCCTGAGTGCACAGATTTTCAGAGATTATTACAGATATGCTGTTACACGAAAAATTACAATCCCATCGTCTAATTTTGGCCAGTCATTCCCCGCGCCGTCAACAACTGCTTCGCGATGCAGGGCTGTCGTACTTGCTGGCTGACAAATATGAGGTCGAGGAGAACTACCCCGCCACACTGCCAGCAGCGGATGTACCCCGTTTTTTGTCCAAGCTCAAATCCGAGAGTTATCCCATCCCGCTCGAAAGCAATGACATTCTCATTACAGCAGATACCGTTGTCATTTTGGATGATCGGATTATCGGCAAACCGCAAGATCGGGCCGATGCTATCGCAACCTTACAAGCCCTCAGCGGCCGAACGCATCGGGTAATTACCGGCGTCACATTACGCAGCAGCAAGCAGTGCTATTCATTCGACTCACAGACCGATGTCCATTTCGGGCCGCTCAGTGACGAACAGATCGAATATTATATCGACACCTACAAACCATTTGACAAAGCCGGTGCATACGGCATCCAGGAGTGGATCGGCTATGTGGCGATTCAAGGTATCGACGGCTCCTTTTACAATGTGATGGGACTGCCAATCCAAAAATTGTACAATGAATTAGACCGTTTTATTGATCAACTGTAGTCAAAAATTCAAGAGCTTTACGCAATTTCCCTGACCGCAATCTATCCAAGGTGACTTTGCGAACGTATGCTTGCTGGAATCACAAGATGCTGACAGTTAGCTCCAGTAACTGAACCTGTTACACAATAAAAATTCGGCAATCTTAACGATAAGAATACAAAAAACATCAAACGAAAAGTAAAACGTTAACACCAAATAAAACTATCGAAAACCGAAACATGAAAAAGACCGTTTTATTGCTCTTGGCCGCACTCTGCCTGAAGAGTGCACCCGCAGTGGCTGATGAGGGCATGTGGGTTCCGGCCTTGCTCCAATCCCGCATCAAAGAGATGCAAACCAAAGGGTGCAAGATCTCCGCAGAGGAGATTTACAGCATCAACCAAGCCTCCCTTAAGGATGCCGTCCTACTTTTTGGTACAGGATGTACTGGAGAAGTGATCTCCGATGAGGGGCTTTTCTTAACCAACCACCATTGCGGCTACTACTTTATCGGCTCGCACAGCAGTGTCGAACATGACTACCTGACCAACGGTTTCTGGGCCATGAACCGCTCCGAAGAGCTGCCCAACCCGGGATTAACCGTATCGTTTTTGATCCGGATGGAGGATGTGACAGTCCAGGCACTGAAAGGAGTAAGCGAAAAAATGTCGCAACAGGAGCGTGAGGCTAAAATCAAGGCAAACTCAGCTAAACTGATTGAGAAAGCAACGAAAAACACCCATTATGACGCCACGGTAGAACCATTCTATTACGGCAATCAATATTTTCTGTTTGTTTACGAAAAATTCCGCGACATCCGTTTGGTGGCAGCCCCTCCCTCGTCAATCGGCAAATTCGGCGGTGACACCGACAACTGGATGTGGCCACGCCACACCGGTGACTTCTCGATGTTCCGCATCTATGCCGATAAGGACAATAAACCGGCTGACTACTCGAAAGACAATGTCCCGTACCGTCCACGCCGCTCTTTTACCATCTCTTTAGCTGGCGTACAGGAGGGTGATTTCACCATGGTGTACGGTAACCCAGGACGTACGATGCAATATGTGACATCGGATGCAATCGACTACGTTGTTAACCACGGCAATCCGGCCAAAATCAAGCTGCGCACAATGCGTCTCGAAATCATGAATGCCGAACAGGCCAAAGATCCTGCGACCCGTATTGCGTATGCAGCAAAGAATGCTCGTGTTTCGAACCAGTGGAAAAAGTGGCAAGGTGAAAGCAAAGGACTCAAACGCCTTGGCACATTGGACAAGAAAAAGGCATTTGAGGCTCAATTCACAGCATGGGCTGCCGACAAGCCGCTCTATCGCGATATTCTGAATCAACTGCATACCCTGTACTCACAACTGGAGCCCTACGCATTTGCACGGGATTACTATCAGGAGGCCTACCAGGCAATCGAGATGACCCAATTTGCACAAAACGCAGCCAAAAATATCTACAAACCCAATGCGATAAAGGCTGGCGACGGCTTCTTCAAAAACTATTCGCAAACAATCGACCGTCTCAGTACCAAAGCTGTACTGGCCGAATACCTGAAAGATGTACCGGCAGAATGGACACCAACCTATTTCCGAGAAGCTGTTGACAAAGCCGGCGGTATTGATGCCTTTGTTGATACCTTGTTTGCTCAGAGCCACTTTTCCACCCTTGAGCGGTACAAAGCTCTGGCCGCTGCCGATTCTGCCACAAAAGCTCAACTGTTGCAAAACGATCCGGCCTTGCTGCTGGCCGACGCTTTCGACACCTTCTACAACACCCGAGTGGACAGCGCCTACAAAGCCATCAACCGGGAGATCAACACGCTCTATCGCCTCTACATGAAGGGGCAGATGGAGATGCAGCCCGATCATGTATTCTATCCCGATGCCAACCTCACGCTGCGCGTTTCGTATGGTACCGTAGAAGGTTATCATCCGCTGGATGGGGTCTATTATGAGCCGATCTCGACCATTGACGGCATTATGGAGAAAGATAACCCCGATATCTATGACTACAACATTCCACAACGACTGCGTGATCTGTACAAGACCAAAGATTACGGTCGTTGGGGTGTCAACGGTTCGGTACCAGTCTGCTTTATGGCCACCAACCACACCACTGGAGGTAACTCGGGAAGTCCTGTGGTAAACCGATGGGGAGAGCTGATCGGCATCAACTTCGACCGTACATGGGAGAGTACGATGAGTGATTACGAATTCGATCCGACCAAATGTCGCAATATTATCGTCGATATCCGATACGTGCTTTTTGTTATCGACCGCATCGGGGATGCAGGTTACCTGCTCGACGAAATGCATTTTGCAGATAAACATTAATGTCCACAAACGGGTTGCCGAAATAATCGGCAACCCGTTTTCTTTAACGCTCTGTCGCAACTGTAAATTATACAATAAGAGGTTTGCTTACCCCAAAGTGTCCGAACATATTACATGCAGTTATCTGATCAACCGCCGAAAGACACTCAGACTCAAAACAAGAGCAAAAGACGGACAGGACAATCCTACAAGCTAACCTCTACGCACATTTTCAAAAAACTATAAAACAATCGAACTATGCAAGACGATAAAAAGCCTCAATCCGAGTGGAAAGTGTTACACAGTGAATACCTCTCCCGCAAACCCTGGCTTACGGTTCGGTGCGACCATTTGAAGCTGCCCAACGGCAATGAGATTCCCAATTATTATGTATTGGAATATCCCGACTGGATCAAGGTCCTGGCCATCACAAAGGACCAGAAATTTGTCTTTGTCAAACAATACCGCCACGCTTTAGGGATAACCGCTTATGAACTGTGTGCCGGTGTCTGCGAAACCAGCGATGCTTCACCGTTGGAGTCTGCAAAACGTGAACTGAGCGAAGAGACCGGTTACGGCAATGGCACATGGCAAGAATATATGGTGATCTCGGGCAATCCAGGATCGACCAACAATTTGACACACTGTTTTTTGGCAACGGATGTAGAACCTATCACAACGCAACATCTCGAACCGACCGAAGAGATGACCGTACACCTGCTATCGCTCGACGAGGTCAAAACGCTACTGCGTAACGACGCAATCAAACAGGCTCTACATGCCGCTCCTCTATGGAAATATATGGCCGAAAACAGATTATGGTAAACAGGTCTTATTCTCCAAATAAAAAAGCCCGACTGATCATAGAGTCGGGCTTTTTATTCTTATTGATAATATTTTAGCGAATCCACGCGCGATAATCTAATCTGTTCACTACTGTTTGTCGATCGCAGAGATCACGCCTGCCAACAGTTTCCAGAATTTGTCCACTGTGGCAATCTCAAGACGTTCATCGGGAGAGTGGACTCCACGCAACGTCGGACCGAAAGAGACCATCTCCAGGTGCGGATACTTCTCCAAAAAGAGGCCGCACTCTAAACCGGCATGAATGGCACGAACTTTTGGCGCTTTATTAAACAGATCCTGATAAGTTTTTTCTGTCAAACGCAACAGGTAGGAATCGGGATTTGGATTCCATCCCGGATAACCATCTGAATGGATCACATCGGCTCCTGCCAATCTCAATACAGCCTCTACTGATGCTGCAGCCTCATCGCGTGCACTGCCCACAGAAGAGCGCTGCGAAGTGGTCACCACAATCACTCCCCGTTCTGGGAATTTCACAGAGGCCAGATTCGTAGAGGTTTCGACAAGCCCCTCAACTGCATGGCTCATTGCCAATACCCCATTGGGCAAGCCGCAAATGGCAGCCAACAGACGACGTTGCGTAGCAAGATCAACCACCTCAGCAGGAGCAGTCTCTTCGGCCAGCGTGATTTCAAACGAGGGTTCAGTTACCGCATATTCGGCCAATACATCAGCCTTATACGTTTCGAAATAGGCCAACATCGGTTTTACATACTCAACCGGAACACCAAAGAGCGCTGACGCCTCTCTCGGGATGGCATTGCGCAAATTTCCGCCGTTGAAATCGGCCAAACGCAAAGCAAAGGCCGCCGTACCGTAAGAGAGGAAACGGTTCAACAACTTATTTGAATTGCCTCGGCCCTTTTCGATATCGTCACCGGAGTGACCACCCTTCAGTCCGAACAGATGGATACGGAACCATACCAATCCGGCAGGTGCGGGTTCCGGAGTATAATGGAACGTTCCCAATGTGTCCAGACCGCCTGCACAACCAATAAAAATCTCGCCTTCATCTTCCGAATCAAGATTGATCAGATATTTACCGGTCAACATTCCGTCTCCCAAACCGAATGCACCGGTCAAACCGGTCTCCTCATCGACCGTGAAAAGCGCCTCAATCGGACCATGCTCCACGTTCGAATCGGTCAACATGGCCAATGCTGCAGCCATACCGATTCCACAATCAGCACCGAGCGTCGTTCCTTCGGCACGTACCCATTCACCATCGATACGGGTACGGATTGCATCCTTCTCAAAATCGAACTCGACATCGCCATTTTTTTCGCATACCATATCCATATGGCTCTGTAAAATTACCGTCGGATATGTTTCGCGCCCGGCTGTCGCAGGTTTACGAATTACGACATTACCAGTAGCATCCTCAGCATGCTCAAGGTTATGCCGTTTTGCAAATTCTACCAAATATGCACGAATTTTTCCCTCCTTTTTTGAAGGACGTGGAACCTGCGTAATTTCATCAAAATACTGCCACACCGCACGGGGTGACAAGTTTGCTATTTCTGACATGGAAACTCTGTTTTGTATTTTCAAGAGGTAAAATTAGCCATTATTTCGTTATTTTGCATCCAAAATAACAGACATATGAATTTCAGAATCGGTCACGGATATGATGTGCACGCACTGGCTCCAGGATTGGAGTTGTGGTTAGGCGGAATTCGGATAGAATATGAATTGGGTTGTGTTGCCCATTCCGATGGGGATGTAATCATCCATGCCCTATGTGATGCCTTGCTGGGAGCGGCAGCATTGGGAGATATCGGATTGCATTTCCCTGACAACTCGGATACCTATAAAGGTATAGACAGTAAAATTTTGTTACGCAAGACTACCGAATTATTGGCCAGTCATGGTTACCGAATCGGGAATGTGGACTGTACACTTTGTTTGCAACGGCCCAAAGTTCGTCCTCACATCAATACCATGCGGCAAACATTAGCCAACGTGATGGAGATTGCGGTTGAGAACGTCTCGGTCAAGGCAACGACCACCGAAAAATTGGGTTTTGTAGGACGTCAAGAGGGTGTCGAAGCTCACGCTGTAGCCTTAATCTACAAAGAATAAAAATTACACAAGACCCCATTTCAGACCTTACCTCAACGGATGAGAGGAATCAGTCAGTCTCACCACGCTTTTTCTTGTTATCTTCCCCCGGCGCGTTTTAGAACACCGGCCGATCATATCTTTACGTGCTGACTTTCAATCTCGCTTTTTGGGCAACTGCATGATCTGCTCATAAGAGAGTTGCGTAAAATCATCAACCAAAATATCGTAGTCAGGAATCTGATCGCGGGTAAATGTAGTTGCCAGTGCCACAGCAGCCATACCTGCTCGACGAGCCGCTTCGATACCGACAGGTGCATCTTCAATAACTACACATTCCGAAGGATCAAGCCCCAGTAATTTCGCAGCCAAAAGATAAACTTCGGGATCGGGTTTCCCATGTGAAATCATATCCCCATTGGCAATCGCATCGAAATACTCAGCAATGTGACAACGTGACAGTACAAAATTCACATTACGCGTATTGCCTGAAGAACCGACTGAAATTCGAATACCGTGTGCTTTCAGACTTTTCAAGAAGTCCACTAAACCACGCGTCGGAGCAATACTTTTTTCAAAATTGGACCGATACAGTTGCTCTTTCTCCAACGAGAGTTCCGCTACAGAGTGTTTTTCCAACAATTCGGGTGCCTGACGGGCAAAAATCATATCGTTGGTCATACCGAAACAACACATGAACTTCTCTCGATCGAATGGTACACCATATTTGGCAAACAGTTGCTCAAACGCCTCAATGTGCGCGTCACGATTGTCGACCAACACACCGTCCATATCAAAAATTACCCCTTTGATCATCTTTATATCCATTTTGCAAACGCCGCAAAGATAATCCATTTCCCTAATTCTCTCATCTTGCCATTTCAAGTTTTCATCCCACGACTGAACAAGGTTTACCGGATCATATCGTGTTTTTTGCTGCTATCCATTCCTAAATGCACCATTTCACACCCGTCATCCGAGGCAGCAAACGACATCTCACAACCTTCCTGCGAAATAAAGATGTCGGCAACGTAAAGACCAAGCATATAAAAAAATAGTATCTTTGCAGGAGGAAATTTAGGCAAAAACGATTCGATTCAAAATTCGATGTACCACCATGAATATTCCCGAAAAGACGATCGAGCGACTCAGTGAATATCGCCGCACCCTGCTGTCTTGTCATGAGCAGGGCATTACTCATATTTTTTCACACGTCTTGGCCGGCATTCATGGCATTACAGCAGTGCAGGTCCGTCGTGATTTGATGCTGATCGGTTTTTCAAGTGACACGAAGAAAGGATACGATGTCGAAGTACTGATCGATTTTATCAGCAACATTCTCGATAATCGCAGTGTGGTCAACATTGGAGTGATCGGGATGGGACACCTTGGTCAAGCATTGACCAAATATTTTAACGGACGCCGCTCAAAATTAAAAATTGTCACCGCTTTCGATGTCGATCCCGAAAAAGTTGGACATGAAATCGACCACATTCCCTGCTACCCGATGGACCGTTTTGAAGAAATCGTCGAACAACACGATATAAAAATTGTGATTCTCTCTCCCCCAACGGCCGTCGCTTCACAACTGGTCGTACCGATTATTAATGCAGGAATCAAAGGGGTTTTGAATTTCACCTCTATGCCATTGAATTTTCCACGTGGTATCTTTGTCGAAAATTACGACATCACTACCCTGCTTGAAAAGGTAGCCTATTTTGTCAAAGAGGCTGAAGAGAACAACCTGTAACATGCGGATTTTTCACGGATTCGACAACCTTGCTCCAATCTCCAAACCGATCGTCACTATCGGTTCGTATGATGGTGTGCACCATGGCCATCGTGAGATTTTATCTCATGTCTGTAAATTGGCCCGACAACACTCCGGAGAAAGCGTTGTGATCACCTTCCATCCCCACCCACGCTTGGTTCTGCACAAGGATCAAACTTTGCGTCAGCTCAATACCCTGCCTGAGAAGTTGGAACTATTGGCACGAGTGGGAATCGACAATGTACTCATTATTCCATTCACAGAGGCATTCAGTCGTTTGCAGGCCGAAGAGTTCGTACATGACTATTTGGTTCAAAAGCTTCATATCGACACTTTGGAAATCGGCTACGATCATCATCTCGGGTATGGTCAACAGGGAGATTTCAATGCACTCGAAAAGTTTGCCGAACGATATGGATTCCGGCTTCAACAGATTCCACAACAGCGTGTTGATGACCATAAAGTCAGCTCTACCATTATCCGCCAATTAATCGCCTCGGGACATCTAACAGAAGCTGCCCGTTATTTAGACACATACTACCCATTAAGCGGTTATTTGAACCGTGACGGTCTGCTCACGGGTGTTGAAAGTATTAAATTATTACCTCCTCCAGGGGCTTATCCATGCTTACTCTACCCTCACTTCATTCCCCAATCCAAAAGCGATTTCAATGAAGTAACCTCTGACGGAAGATGGAATCCACTAAATCATTCACAGGTAATCCAATCTAACTCTATTTGCCATACGCCTAACTATTCACCAAATAAAACAGCTGAATCGCTGTCAACACATACAACGCTGACAATTGATCAGAACGGCAACCTCTCGATTTCTCAAGATAACCTCTCCGAAATTTGGGCTAAAATAGGATCATGGTATTTAGATAAAACAGAGGCTGAGGCCCCTATGAACAGATGCAACAGCGACTTCGCCAAATTACACTTCGCCGTCCGCATAGAATTTGTTTAAATTACCTCGATTAGGTGTGGATTTTTCACCAGATTTTTTGTAATTTTGCCCAAATTTAAACTATTCCAACATGTCGTTCATTACTGATAAGGTTCAGACTGAAGGACTCACATTCGATGATGTCCTGCTTATCCCGGCTTATTCGGAAGTGCTTCCCCGCGAGGTATCGATCACTTCGCGTTTCTCTCGTAATGTACTCATCAATACCCCGATCGTTTCGGCCGCTATGGATACCGTGACCGAAGCTGAGCTGGCAATCGCTATCGCCCGTGAAGGAGGTATCGGTGTTATTCACAAAAATATGAGTATCGCAGAGCAAGCCGCACAGGTACGCAAGGTCAAACGTGCCGAGAACGGCATGATCTACGACCCCATCACCATCGGCAAAGACAATACCGTAGGCGATGCCCTGATGCTGATGAAAGAGAACCACATCGGCGGCATTCCGGTTGTAACGGAAGATCAGACCTTGATCGGTATCGTGACCAACCGTGACTTGCGTTTCCAACGTGACATGCACCGTCCGATCGACGAGGTGATGACCAAAGACAAACTGATCACCACACACAACCCCGACCTGAAACATGCATCTGAGATTTTGTTGCAGAATAAGATCGAGAAACTGCCTGTTGTGGATGAAAAAGGTCGTCTGATCGGTCTGTTGACCTATAAAGATATTACCAAAGTTCAAGCTAATCCTAACGCTTGCAAAGATGACAAGGGTCGTCTGCGTGTAGCGGCTGGTGTCGGTATTACTCACGACACCATGGAGCGTGTAGATGCCCTGTATGAAGCAGGCGTTGATGCAATTGTGATCGATACAGCACACGGTCACCAGATCAATGTCCCCAACATGCTCAAACGTGTTAAGGCAAAATATCCTGATTTGGACGTTGTAGTCGGCAATATCGCTACGGCTGAAGCAGCCAAAATGTTGGCTGAAGCCGGTGCAGATGGTGTAAAAGTCGGAATCGGCCCGGGTTCGATCTGTACAACCCGTATCATTGCCGGTATCGGTATGCCACAGCTGACAGCTATTTATGATGTGGCCAAGGCTCTTAAAGGCACTGGAATTCCGGTTATCGCAGACGGTGGTTTGCGCTATTCCGGCGATATTGTCAAAGCTTTGGCTGCCGGTGCGGATTCAGTTATGGCAGGCTCTATGTTTGCCGGTGTAGAGGAATCACCCGGAGAAACCATTATTTACAACGGACGTAAATTCAAAGCATACCGAGGCATGGGTTCTCTCGAGGCCATGCAACACGGTTCAAAAGACCGCTACTTCCAGGATATGGAAAGCGACATCAAAAAGTTGGTTCCGGAAGGAATTGCAGCACGCGTACCATACAAAGGTTCACTCAAAGAGGTGATCTACCAGCTGATCGGCGGTTTACGCGCCGGTATGGGTTATTGCGGAGCTAAAGACATTGCAGCTTTGAAAAATGCCCGTTTCGTACGTATCACTCACTCCGGTATGTTGGAGAGCCACCCGCATGATGTAACAATCACACGTGAGGCTCCGAATTATACTCGTGGAGAGTAAATCTGATCACAGATGATTACACGCGACATACAACTTCGGGTCCGCTATTATGAGACCGACTGCATGGGCATCGTGCACCACTCAAATTACATCCGTTTTTATGAAGTGGCACGTACCGAAATGTTACGTGAATTCGGCACGACCTACCAGGAGATGGAACAGGCGGGAGTGATGCTCCCCGTTTTGGATGTTCAAGCTCACTATATCAGTCCGGCTTATGACGATGACCTGCTGACGATCCGGGTCACTTTGGCTGAAATGCCTAAGGTGAAGATGCGTTTCGATTTCGAGATCTATCGCGAAAATGGAGATCGGATCAACACCGGGACCGTAACGCTTGCATTCATGAATAGTGTGACACGTCGTGCATGTCGTGCTCCGAAATATTTTCTGGACCTGTTGAAGCCCTATTTTCCCGAAGCATAATTAGGCTGAACAGATCATAAAAGTCGCATACGGGCGGCGGATTGACAGAGTTGTCGGTCCGCCGCCCGTCATTTTCTGTCAAAATGACACTTAAAATCAGATGGCATACCTTTTGATCTCCCTTTGATGCCTGTAAGGCCAAAATATGACAAAACCAAAAACAGATAACCATGCAAAACGGAAAAATCGGAGTTACTACAGAAAACATCTTCCCGATTATCAAACAATTTCTCTATTCTGATCACGATATTTTTCTGCGTGAATTGATTTCAAATGCGGTTGATGCCACTCAGAAGCTCAAGACATTGGCATCGATCGGAGAGTTTAAAGGCGAATTGGGAGACCTGACGATTCATGTCAAATTGGATGAAGCAGCCAAAACATTGACAATTTCGGATCGTGGTATCGGTATGACTGCTGAAGAGATTGACAAATACATCAACCAAATTGCCTTTTCCGGAGCAGAAGAGTTTTTAGCCAAATATAAAAACCAGAACATTATTGGTCACTTCGGATTGGGTTTCTACTCAGCTTTCATGGTCTCCGACAAGGTAGAGATCATTACCCACTCTTGGAAAGAGAATAGCAAAACGATGGGGTGGAGCTGCGATGGATCACCGGAATACACGCTGAAAGAGTCAGAAAACGAACGTGATCGTGGAACAGATATCATTCTGCATCTTTCGGAAGACAGCTTGGAGTTCAACAACCGTGATCGCATTCACGAGATTTTGAAAAAACACTGCAGTTTCCTGCCGGTTCCTATTGCCTTCGGCAAAGTCAGAGAGTGGAAAGACGGTAAATATGTCGATACAGACAAAGACGACATCATTAACGACACCGAACCACTGTGGACCAAGAAACCTGCGGATATTAAACCGGAAGAGTACCTGGCTTTCTACCATAAGCTCTACCCGATGGCCGAAGATCCGCTGTTCTATATCCACTTGAACATCGACTACCCGTTCAATTTGACCGGTATTCTCTATTTCCCGAAGATTCGCAACAACTTCGAGATTCAGAAAAACAAAATCCAACTCTATTCGAATCAGGTTTTCGTAACCGATTCCGTAGAGGGCATTGTACCGGAATTCTTAACGTTGCTGCACGGTGTAATCGATTCACCGGACATTCCTTTGAATGTCTCACGTAGCTATTTACAGAGCGATTCAAACGTTAAGAAGATCTCCAGTTACATCACCCGTAAAGTGGCTGATCGGTTGAGTGAAATCTTTAAACAGGAGCGTGCCGAATACGAAAGCAAGTGGGACAACCTCAAAATCTTCATCGAATACGGAATCATTACCGATGAAAAATTTGCTGAAAAAGCGTCAGAATTCGTTTTGCTGAAGAACACAGAGGGAAAATATTTCACACTCAGTGAATATGCCAACCTGGTCAAAGAGAATCAAACCGACAAGAACAGTAATGTAATTTACCTCTATGCCAACGACAAACAGGCACAATACAGCTTTATTGCCGAGGCAAAAGAGCGTGGATACGATGTTCTGGAGATGGATGGACAATTGGACAACCACTTCATCAACTGGTTCGAAAGCAAAAACCAGGGAACCCGTTTCGCACGTGTCGATGCTGATGTAATCGACAAACTGATCGAAAAGGAGACCAAACGCAAAATGGCTCTGACCTCGGTACAGCAAGAGTTGTTGATCCCTGTTTTCGATGCACAATTACCTAAAGACGAAAAGGCTCACTTCAACGTGGTCTTCGAACCGCTCGATGAGAAACAACAACCGGTTGTGATCACCCAAAACGAATTTATGCGTCGTATGAAAGATATGGCAGCAATGGGTGGCGGAATGCAGTTCTATGGTCAAATGCCGGATAGCTATACCGTTGTTGTCAATGGTAACCATCCGCTGGTTGCAGAAATTCTCGACGAAGTGGAGAAAGGTTACGGTGCTGACGAGCTGAAGAGCATTAACGAAAAGATCGAAGCAACCCGGACCGACGAAAATAATCTCAATGAGCTGCTCAAAGACAAAAAAGAGGAGGAGATCTCTCAGACCGAAAAAGACAAGCGTTCTGACCTTGAAAAACAGTTGAATGAGTTGCGCAAACAGCGTTCAACCCGTTTGGAGGAGTTGGGTCGTGACAATAAATTGGTCGGTCAGATCATTGACTTGGCATTGTTGGCGGGCGGTATGCTGAAAGGTGAAAACCTGGATAAATTTATTCGCCGCAGCGTTGAATTGATCGGCAAATAACGAAGCCAATTCACATCGAGTCTGAACAAAGACACAGTAGTCTGTTCTGACTCAAGAAAACACCTTATAGCAAAAGGCTGTTCGTAATATACGAACAGCCTTTTTATATTTTAGTGTATTGCGGCTATTAAGAGTTATGCAGGTCAATCCAAATTGTCGTAAACCTATCACCGATCTCCAGCATCGGCACCTCTACCATCCCTGCAACATAAAAATTTATCAATTTTATAACGCCATAGACGTTATGCCTCCCCCGATACAAAATCGTTTCTCCTCCCAAGAAAAGACTAATAACTTATATGATCAAATTCCAATCTATATCTTGAAGGCAAGCCCACAAGTACCACCTAACAGATGATCCGCAACAATTACTCTTAAAACAATTCGATCCGGCCATGAAGGTCGGATCGAATATCTCATCTGGAAACTCAAATTAACAATAGATCGTCCAAGATCTGTATGTATCTGCGATACTACTGCACATCGATAGTATAATTGCTATTATAGCAAACCTTCGCCCACTCGTTATTGGCAAATTTTCCATCCGGACTCACCTGTCCAAACCGATATGGAGTCTGTAACAACGGCAACTCTCGTTCGTTAACATACGACACAAATTCATTGCCGTGCAACTTTATCGCTCCGACAAACAATTTAGCCACATCGTACCCCCGGTAAGAGTACATACTCGGCAATGAGCTGAAAGCAGCTACATAACGACGGTCAAAATCAGCAACCCGTTCATTGCCTCGATCTGCATGATAATTGGTGGTATAACGCAAATTCAGCTTAAAGAAGAGGTTCTTGTCAATATTCTGGAAGCGAGGCCAACGTGAACTTCCCACTACCTTAATCGGAGGACAGGTTTGTCCACGCGATATACGGGTATTCTGAACAGAACTGATGCTCGCCAAAATCTCTTCGGTCATCTGCTCATTTTGCGAAAGAACTACAAAAACATTGGTTTTGTCCAAATCAATCCACTTCTCCGCTGCATTGCCGCCAGAACCTTTGACATAAGTCACCTTACGAGCCGTGGTCGGTAACAACGGTACAATTTCATTGAGCATTTCCGGATCGTTATTGGAGGTAGCCGATACCACGACAATATTATTTGAAGGCGAGAACTCCTCCTGCAACTTGGTATATTTGAATGCATCGGAAGGTGACACCTCAAACATCAGCGGCAAACCGGGTGTCTTCATGGATGCCAAAGGCGAAACAACTGGAATTCCATTTTTCGCAGCAAAGTCGGCAACCGGCATAAAGCAATCTTCATAAACAGGGCCGATAATCAAATCTGCCTGCTTCATGGCCGATTCGTTCAGCAGCTTCTGCACTTCAGTAACAGAACGTGCCGTATTAAACAGATCGACTTGTGTGGAGACTCCCGTAGCTTTCAATTCATCTAAGGCGAGCAAAACACCCTGATAAAATTCAAGATAACGTCGATCCGACGTACCTCCCACCCTAACAGGAAGCAAAACCGCAACCTTAATAGGAGCTGTCATATCTATGTGTTTGACCTGCACAGGTCCACTTAATGCAGGAGTAAGAGGAGTAAGGGGCACAACTGCAGGGCTCTCATTTGCAGGATAACCATTCGTCGGAGCCTCCATATCATCATCCACAGGTGCCGGAGTAGTTGTGCTTATACCTCCCGCTGTAGAAAGCGCAGTTTCCACTTCTGAAGCAGGAATCGGAAGTTTGAGAATCGATCCCAATTTCAACCCATCCTGCAATACCGTTGCATTATATTTGGTAATCGTATCGATCGGCAAGCCTGTCGATTTACTCAATGAATAGAGAGTCTCTCCTTTCGTCACAACATGGTGTGTAAAACGAGGAGAGATCGCATTCAAGGTCTGGCTATACTCTCCAATCTCTTGATCGATATCTGCATCTTGCGACTCACCTTGACTTTTAATACGAACGTTAATCTTCTGACCTATGGAAAGATGAGCCGGATCAAAACCTGGATTATCCTCCATCAAAGTCGCTAACGAAATCCCATATCGTTTTGAAATAGAATAGGCGGTCTCACCCTTGTTAACAATATGGGTATCGAACAGTTTATTCATTTTGCGAGCAGACAGCTCTTTTTGTCCCGATAAACTTACCGGTATCTTCAGCATCTGCCCCCGTTTCAATCCATCAATCACAATCGGGTTGTACGCCCGAATGGTCTTCTCATCCGTGTCATACAATTTGCTCAATGAATAAAAAGTTTCGCCCGCTTGGACAGTATGGACATAGAAACTCTGACCGGCAATCGTCACCCGACTGGATGAGCGTTCCGTTGACTGCTGCGCTTGTGAAAGCGATGCGCAACCCAGCGTTAAAGCCAATAACAGCAATGCTTTTCTCATATGCACTCTATATACTATATCGCAAATATATAAAAAAGGACTCCTCACACGTAGGAATCCTTTTATTTTCTATCAACGTTCAGCAATTACGAGCTAAAATCAGGACAAAAATAACTTTCAACCGTCACATCATCTGCTGAATCATCATTGCTTATTGTTCATTTCTCGCAAACGAATCGCCGTAATTACCTTTTTGGTATGCAACGGGAAATCACCATTCATCATCCAAGCATAGTAACTCGGTTCCGTTCTGAAAACCTCTGCAACTGAACGACCTTTATGTTTGCCAAAATTGAAAACCTCAACTCCTTTGTCATCATAAATAATTCGTCCAGCGAAATCGACATTCTGCGAACGGGTCGAAAATTCCGATAAAAATTCGACATCATTTTGCAGCTCATCGTATCGGTCCAACTGCGCTTTGAGCACCTCATAGGTTGCCAATGTATCGGCTTCAGCTGAATGGGCCTGTGTAAGATCTTTTCCACAATAGAACTTATAGGCGGCAACCAACGTCCGCTGCTCCATACGATGGAAAATATTCTGCACATCGATGAATCTGCACTTGTCCATATCCACATCAACACCAGCCCGCAAAAACTCCTCAACCAATACCGGAATATCAAACTTATTGGAATTATATCCTGCAAAATCACAGCCACTGATATAACTCCAAAGTGATTTGGAAATTTCACGGAATGTTGGACAATCGGCTACATCTTCATCGTGAATACCGTGTACTGCCGATGCTGCTTCGGGGATATGCATCTCCGGATTGAGCCGACGAGTCTTGACCTCCTGGGTTCCATCAGGCATCACCTTAACCAGCGAGATCTCGACAATTCTGTCTTTCGCCGGATCGACACCTGTGGTCTCCAGATCAAGAAATACAATCGGCCGCTTTAAATTCAGTTTCATGCCTCTATGCGTTGATCATCATCGGCATCAACAACATCAACGTATCGTTGGCCGGTTGCTCATCATAAACCGGTTTGAAGACACCGGCACGGGTCAAATCTGCCAACTCAATCAACACGGTTTGTGTCTCAAGATTGGATAGGATTTCAACCAGGAAAGTAGATTTAAAACCAATGACAATATCATCTCCCTGATAATCGCAGGGCAGAGACTCCTGTGCTGACACTGAAAAATCGAGATCCTGTGCGGTCAGATTGATTTCACCCTGTTTAATATCGAATTTGATCAGGTTGGTCGATTGGTTCGAACAAACCGCAACACGACGGATTGCATTCAACAGTTCAACACGATCGACAAATACTTTATTGGGGTTATTGGCCGGAATCACTGCATTATAATTGGGGTAATTACCCTCAATCAGGCGGCAGATGAGTACCTGGTTCTTCAACCGGAACAATACATTTTTGTCGTCAAATTCAATCGTTACATCCTCCTCCTCTTTGGGAAGCATACCACGCAACAGGTTAGCCGGTTTCTTCGGCAAAATGAAAGAAGCTGCCATGTCAGAAGCATTCTCTGCTGTATATTTTACCAACTTGTGGGCATCCGTAGCCACAAAAGTGACCGATTGAGGCTCAATATTGACATATACACCATTCATCACAGGACGCAACTCATCGTCAGCTGTTGCGAAAATGGTTTTGTTGATACCGGTCAACAACGCATCAACATCCATCGTAATGGTCTGTTTGGCCTCACTCAACTGAGGCAACTCCGGGTAACTCAATCCTGAAGTTCCGGGCAAAGTCAACTTACCGCTTTTCCAGCTAACGACAATCTCCCAAGTCGTCTCGTTGGCCTCGATGGTCAAAGGTTGCTCCGAAAACTCCTTCAAAGAATCGAGCATCAACTTCACCGGTACAGCAATCAACCCTTCACGTTCCACACTCTCTACGGGCAGTGTCCCTACCAGCGTAGTTTCAAGGTCTGAAGCGGTAATTTTGAGTACTCCGTCTTTGAGATCGAACAGGAAATAGTCCAAAATGGGCAGCGTATTTTTACTGCTGATCACCTTGTTAGTCGTCTGAAGCAAGCCCAACAGAGCCGATGAAGATACTACGAATTTCATATTTTTCTACGATTTTGTTGTTTCAAAACTACTTCATACAGATGGACTGCACACAATCCACCCTATGTCAAAGATAAGCCAATTTTTCAGATTTGAGCCAATTTTTCCAAAGACGTTACGATCATCTTATCAACAAATGGGCGATAATCGGTCTCCATGTCCAGTGCAACCCGTTGTGCAATCACCGTACAGATCGTAGTGGCTTCGTGACCGAGCAGTTTGGCCAATCCTGCCAATGCCGAACCCTCCATTTCAAAATTGGTAAAACGATGACCTGCATACTCAAACCGTTCTATCTTGGCATTCAGTTCAGGATCAGCTGGGCAGAGACGCAAATACCGGCCCTGCGGAGCATAAAATCCTGGAGCTGAAATGGTCATTCCTGGGACAGTAACATCAGCAAAAAGTTCAGCCAGTCGATCCGAACAGCGAACAAAATAGGGCGACGTCAACAAGCGACTCCAACCCACCTGTTCCATAAAGATCTGCTCCATCTCCAGATCACAAATTTGGTTACGACCTTTATAGAAGTTCAGCAATCCATCGAAACCAACCGATATCCGAGACAAAATGCGATCACCAATTTTCAGATCAGGGGTCAACGCACCGCAAGTTCCCAATCGAACTAATGTCAAAGAGGTTTTCTGCGCTTTTTCAGTACGAGTCTTAAAGTCGATATTGAACAACGCATCGATCTCATTGACTACAATATCAATATTATCCGTACCGATTCCCGTCGAAACGACACTGATGCGTTTACCCCGAAACGTTCCCGTCATGGTATGGAATTCGCGATTGGAAACCTCACATGCAATACTGTCAAAATGGGTTGCCACTTGCTGCACACGTCCCGGATCTCCGACCAATATAATCGTTGTGGCTAACTGCCCCGGACACAGGTGTAAATGGAAAATTGAGCCATCCTGGTTGATAATTAATTCAGAGGGTGCTATGGTTCTCATAAAAGAAAATTCTAATTTTGTTTTTGGTATAAATGTAATTAATTTACGCCAAAATTCATAACGATATGACCCTGATTAAATCTATTTCCGGCATCCGTGGCACTATCGGCGGAAAGCCCGGTGAAAATCTGACCCCCATAGATTTGGTTAAATTTACTTCGGCTTATGCTCAGTGGCTAAAAGGTGAGTTTCCAGGCAAAAAACTGAAAGTTGTAATCGGCCGTGATGCCCGCCTGTCGGGAGAAATGGCCGCCTCAATCGTTGAGGGAACACTTTGTGGATGCGGTGTTGATGTCATCAATATTGGTCTGGCCACTACACCAACCGTAGAGGTTGCTGTAACCGGTAAACAAGCCGATGGAGGTATCATTCTGACCGCAAGTCACAATCCTCGCCAATGGAACGCCCTGAAACTGCTCAACTCTCGTGGAGAGTTCCTCAGCGATGCAGAAGGCAAAAAGGTATTGGCTTTGGCTGAAGCGGGTATCGAAACCTATCCTGAAATCGACGCCATAGGACATGTTATCGAACGTTCAAGTTACAACGACGAACATATCAAGGCTGCTTTAGCCCTCAAATTGGCCGATCTGGAGGCTGTCCGCAAGGCCGGTTTCAAAGTGGTAGTCGATGCTGTCAACTCTGTAGGAGGTGTAGTGATTCCAGCCCTGTTACGTGAAATGGGAGTCCAAGTGATTGAATTGAACTGTACACCTGACGGCAACTTTGCCCACAATCCTGAGCCCATTCCCGAAAACCTGACAGAGATTTCAGCCCGCGTACCTGCCGAACAGGCCGATCTGGGTATCGTAGTCGATCCGGATGTGGATCGTTTGGCGCTGATCTGTGAAGACGGTTCGATGTTTGGCGAGGAGTATACACTGGTTTCCGTTGCTGACTACGTACTGTCTCACACCCAAGGGGCAACGGTGTCTAACCTGAGCTCGTCACGGGCTCTGCGTGATATAACCGAAAAGCACGGCTGCAAATATTCAGCAGCAGCCGTTGGAGAAGTGAACGTGGTTACCAAAATGAAAGAGGTCGGAGCTGTCATCGGCGGAGAAGGCAACGGCGGTGTCATCTATCCTGAACTGCATTATGGTCGTGATGCCTTGGTTGGAGTCGTGCTGTTCCTCACCCTGCTGGCCAAGAGCGGGCTCAAAGCCTCACAACTCCGTGCCACATATCCGGCTTATCACATCTCGAAAAACAAAATCGAATTGACCCCTGACATCGATGTAGATAAAGTTTTGGCCCAGATGAAAGCCAAATACTCTGGAGAACAGGTTACCGACATCGATGGCGTAAAAATAGACTTCCCCACCCAATGGGTACACCTTCGCAAGTCAAATACGGAACCCATTATCCGCATCTACAGCGAAAGTGCAGATAAAGCATCGGCTGATGCTTTGGCTGAAAAGATTATCAGCGAAATTCGCGAAATTGTCGCCAAATAAAATCGAAACAATTGTTGATTTTGATTGCCGTTAGGTTGCAATCTGATTCGACACATCTTTTGTGCAAAAGACCACTCCATCAACGGAGTGGTCTTTTTATTTGAGTTACTCTATTTTATTAGTTCTCCAGCTATTTGAAACAATATTTTTTAACATATCCCTACTCTATTGCGACTGTAAACCAACACTTTAAGGTGAATCGACACATTGCAAGATTTTGCAATCCGATGGCAAATCGTTATCTTGTGAAGGCAAAATTTTACAACCATGATAGAACTCACCGCTACACAACAATATATCCGTGACCACGGTTCAAGATTTATCGATGAGCTTTTCGAACTCCTGCGTATTCCCTCAATCAGTGCTGAAAGCGCCCATGCTGACGACATGCAACGAGCTGCCCAATGGTTACGAGAGTCATTAATGCGAGCAGGAGCGGATTGTGCAGAGGTGATGCCTACCTCAGGCAATCCGGTCGTCTATGCCGAAAAAATGGTTGATCCTTCAGCTCCGACGATACTGGTTTATGCTCATTATGATGTGATGCCGGTAGATCCAATCGATCAGTGGACAACACCACCATTTGAACCGGAAATTCGAGAAGGACGGATTTGGGCCCGTGGAGCCAATGATGACAAAGGACAATCCTTCATGCACATCAAAGCCATGGAAGCAGCTTTGGCCACCAACTCGCTTCCTTGCAACCTCAAATTCATGATCGAAGGAGAAGAGGAGATTGGCTCCTCCAGTCTGGGAACATGGTGTACTGCCCACAAAGAGCTATTACAAGCAGATATAATTTTAGTATCGGACACCAGCCTACTTTCTTGGAAAAACCCATCAATCACCTGCGGATTGCGAGGCCTTTGCTATATGGAGGTAGAGGTAACCGGACCCAATCGTGAACTCCATTCTGGGTTGTATGGAGGAGCTGTGGCCAATCCAGCCAATATGCTAACCAAAATGATTGCGTCACTGACAGACGAACAGGGACGAATCACCATACCCCACTTTTATGACAAGGTGCGCGAACTGACCGAAACCGAACGACAGGCATTGGGGCGTGCTCCGTTTTGTGAGGCAGCATATCGCAAGAAACTCGGGATTCGCGCAACATACGGAGAAGAGGGTTTCACCACCATGGAACGTACCGGCATTCGGCCATCTCTGGATGTCAATGGCATATGGAGCGGTTACACCGGTGAAGGCAGCAAAACCGTAATTCCTTCAAAAGCCTGGGCAAAAATCTCGATGCGTCTGGTGCCCGATCAGGACTACCGAGAAATTGCCCAACTGTTTGAAAAACACATGCAAGCGATTGCTCCTGCCAGCGTACAAGTCAAAGTGACCACTCTGCATGGCGGCTATCCCTATCTCACCCCAACCGATTCGCAAGCCTATCAGGCAGCCTCACAAGCCATTGAAGATACGTTTGGTCAAGCACCGCTACCCTTTTATTCCGGCGGAAGCATCCCCATTATCAGCACATTCGAACATGTATTAGGGCTAAAATCCATTTTGTTGGGTTTTGGCCTCGATCAGGATGCCATCCACTCCCCCAACGAAAGTTATGCATTGGAAAACTTCTTCCGCGGAATCGAAACCATTACTCGTTTTTACGATCACTTTGCTAAAATAACAAAAGAAGATGCCTAAACCACTTACCCCTGAAGAGGAAGAGATGATCCGTGAACACTCACGCCCCTATTCCGAACCTAAGAAATCAATGGTTTTCAAAAACATGCTGCTCTTTACCGTCATCTTTTTGCTGATGGTATTTCTCGGTTATTTGATGGTCTATTGGGGAACCTTGATCGAAAAGTAGATAGCTTCTGTATTGGCACTGTCAATCAGACGATGCTTTCTATTGTGATACATCATCACCTTTTTAAAGGCACATACCAATAAACGCCCAAAAATCTACCCCAAGTACAACATGGGGCAAACTATTGCAGTCGCAAACGAAACAGAAATTCTTTACATAAAAGAGAAAAATACCCGACTTACATCAAATGGTCGAAAGTACGTTTGCCCAAAGCATGTCGAAGGATAATACTGCCTTTATAGATATTTGAAGAAGCCGACGCAATTCGACTTTGCTGAATAACACGCCGTTTAACTCGCAGCGTATTCAGAGCATGATAAAAATCCATATGGGCCCGAAACACCACTTTGAAGAAATCGGGGCGACGCTGCAGCAAAAAGACCATTGCTGACATTCCATCTAACACCATACGGGCAAACAGGACGGGCAAAAGAGATCTTCGAGACAGATTTTTGAACAACATCGACAGGTTGTTCCTATAATTCAGATAGAGCTTACGGGCACTGTTATTGGGCAATGTCCCCCCCCCGAGATGAAAGACTCGGCTACGGGGTTCTACCATCACACGATATCCCGCCAACTGCATCCGCCAGCAGAGATCGATCTCCTCCATGTGAGCAAAGAAATCTCCGTCAAATCCCCCAAGTTTATGAAACAGGTCTGCACGTACAACCATGCAGGCACCTGAAGCCCAAAACACCTCCCGAGCAGTATCATATTGCCCCTGGTCTTTCTCAATCGTATCGAGAATGCGCCCCCGACAGAACGGATATCCAAAACAGTCAATGAATCCTCCTGCCGCACCAGCATATTCAAAATCGCTTTTGCGTTCGTAAGAGATGATTTTCGGAGCAAGAGCTGCGACCTTTTCATCCGCCGCCAGTCTTGCCACCAACGGATTCAGCCATCCCTCCTCGACCTCTACATCTGAATTCAGCAACACATAACAATCTGCTTCAATACGACTCAAAGCCCGATTGTATCCTTCAGCGAATCCATAATTTTGATCAAGCTGCAACAACTCAACCTGAGGATAATGCTCACGTAAAAAAAGTACCGAATCATCATTCGAACCGTTATCGGCTACTACTACTGACGCTTCGCCGCTATGTGCAACAACCGAAGGTAAAAAACGTTCGAGATGCGCTCGCCCGTTCCAGTTCAGAATAACGATTTTAACTTTCATATGATCTAATGCTTGCGTACTTCGTTATTTTTTGGCTTTACGCTTCTCTTCATGATAACGAGCCACGCTTTCCGGTGAGTGTTTCCAACGACGGTGCGACCACATCCACAACTCAGGTGTTTCGCGTATCATAGCTTCAAGCTTGTCTATGTAACGCTGCGTCAATTCATACTCGGCCAACTCCTCCTTACCATCGTAGATCAGTTGCAAATCGGCCTCATAGCTATGATTAGGTCGTTTTCGAATATACATGAAATAGATCGGCATCTTAAAACGGGTCGAAATCTTTTCCAAACCCGAAAAGAAGGGGGTATCCTGATTCAAGAAACGGAACCAATGCCGGATATCGAGAATCGGAGGTGTCTGATCGGCAATCATGGCCACAATGACCGGCCGCCCCCCAGGACGATGAGCATGCACCACCTCCCGTAAAATATCATTCATAGGCACTGGTTGTGTGCCAAAACGGGCACGTGCCCGATGATAATAAAGATCAAAGGCAACACTATGCAGCGGACGATACACAGCTAAAACGTTATGATCGGTATGGCAAACATAATTAATAGTCAATTCCCAAGAGCCAAAATGAGACATGGCTGAGATCCAGCTCTGTCCCTGCATTGCCTCTTCCACTTCAGCCGTATTGGAATAGACCATCCGCTCGCAAATACGTTTTTTACTAATGGTAGCCAAATAAACCGTATCGACAAATACCTCTGCGAGTTGCCAATAGAATTTCCGTTCGATCTCTCGACGCTCAACTTCACTTTTCTCAGGGAAAGAGTGAGCCAGATTTTCGCGGACGACTTTCAAACGGTAACGTACAATCCGATACAACACCACATGTACCAAACCTCCCAAACCTTCATACAATACACGCTCAGGCAGTAGCCCTATCAAACGACAAGTCCACCACAAGAAATAGAATTGTATCTTTTGCCAGAAGGTCAACTTCATCACACGTGCTGTTTAAACTCTTCGTAAATGTTTGGATTGGCAGCGATAATTTCTCGGCCAAACAAAAAGTTATCCCCACCGCTGTAATCCGTCACTACGGCTCCGGCCTGTTTGGCAATTAAGGCTCCACCAGCTACATCCCAAGGGGACAACTTAACATGCATGAAGGCATCGAAACGTCCACAAGCTGTATAAACCAAATCTGCAGCTGCCGACCCCAGGCGACGAATACCATTGGTATTCTGCTGAAACCATGCCATTTTATCCAAGAATCCATCCTCATTGGCCAATGCCGAATAGGCAAAGCCCACTGCAATTAATGAATTTTCAAGTTTCGCTGTGGAAGAAACTGATATTTTACGACCATTGAGAAATGCATCCGAACCTTTCCAAGCATAGAACATCTCTCTCATATTGATCTCGTAAACTACGCCGACGGCCAATTCACCCCGGTCAAGCAGTCCAATACTGACACAGAAAGGGGCTAAACCATGAATAAAATTGGTTGTTCCATCCAAAGGATCGATCACCCACTGCAAATCGGCCTTTAGCGCAGCCTCTACTGTACCCTCTTCAGTAATGAAGCCTGCATCCGGCGTCAACTCTTGCAGATAACTGACAATCATGCGCTCTGCCTGTTTGTCCACATAAGAGACCATGTTCTGGGTGCCTTTGAACTCCACATCGGCAAAGGTAAACGTTTCGCGTTGACGGGCAATATACTCCCCTGCTTCACGGGCAATTCCGCATGCAGCTATACAAAGCGACTTGTAATCCATTTTACTTATATCTTCTCAAAGAATCATAGTAAGTTCATTCGATACGAGCTATGATTCTTCTTCATTTGCTCAATTTACCACACCTTACTCCTCGTCATCGGAGTCGGCTTCATGTTTTGACTTGCGTGGCTTCCCACTCAAAACAATTACAATCTCCCCCTTGACCTCACCAGCCGAAAAATGGTCGATCAACTCCTGCAAAGTACCACGTACATTCTCCTCAAACTTTTTGGTCAACTCACGTGACACTGCAGCTTCACGATCCGCTCCAAACAGTTCGGCAAACTGGGTCAAAGTTTTCACCAACCGGTAAGGAGACTCATAAAAAATCATTGTTCGTGACTCCTCTAGCAGCTGTTGCAACCGTTTTGACCGTCCTTTTTTCTGCGGCAAAAAACCTTCGAAACAGAATCGGTCACATGAGAAACCACTATTAATCAACGCCGGTACAAATGCCGTCGGTCCAGGCAAAGTCTCCACTTCAACGCCATGCTCCAGGCAGGTCCGCACTAACAAAAATCCAGGATCCGAGATACCAGGCGTACCTGCATCCGAAACCAAGGCTACGGTTTCACCCCCCAAAATAGTCTCCACCACGGATTCTACTGCGGCATGTTCATTGAACTTGTGATGGCTCCACAAACGCTTCTCCAGCCCCAAATGCTTTAGCAACACCTGAGTTGTACGGGTATCCTCGGCCAGCACAATATCCACCATCTGGAGCACTTTTATGGCTCGCAGCGTAATATCGTCAAGATTACCGATCGGCGTCGGGACTAAATATAGTTTACCCATTAGCGTTCAAGTTTACATTCCAGAAGCTCTACCAACAACATCACTCCGTCACTATCCGGATCCCAGTCAAAATGCTCCTGGATATAAATCATCGCATCATCCAAATGCGTGAATTGTTCCAAATCGGAAATAGTTTGTTCGTATAGCTTCGTATCTCCATTAAAGAGATCACGAATTAACAGAAAACGATCATTAATTCCAATACTGTGCCGCAAATCTGAAACTTTGCTGGAACGCAGTTTAAAAGCAACATCGGTATGATGGGTTTTCTGCCCCAAAACCTCATTGACTGCTTTGGTCGGAGCTGCCAACGCTTCACCCAACACCTTCTTATGGGTGATCTCTAAATGGCCAAGGCCATCACCCTCTTTCAATCTAACGACCCCTGCTGTTTCCTGAGACGTCACTTTATTTATGCCTCCAAACAGTTGATCGGCTCGGGAGGTTTCCATTGCATGTGTCTTCTGTCCGAACACAGATTCCGCACGACCAGAAGTTTCAGTTTGGGGAACCGGGGTTGCTTGCACAGTTTTGGTTGCCTGCTCAACTGGCTTTTCTGCTTGAGTCTGTCCTGCAAATGACTCAACAGATGAACTATCCTGAGCCTCGCCAACAGACAAATTCGCTTGGATTTCAGATACAGAAAGAGGTTCAAAACGATCTCCTTCGTTATACGATTTTTGATTATTGTCGACCGAGTTTGTTTCATCTGCGACCTGATCCGAAGGCTCATTTACATCGACAGACTCTGCAATGTGAATGGCATTCGACATCTCCTCATGACAAGAGTCGGACACAACATTTTCCCCTTCGGAGATCAAGGCTGAATCAACGGCTTCTTCTGCTACAACAGAGACATTCTCCGTTTCCAAAGCTGTAGAAATAAACGGCTGCTCATTTTGCTCCTCAACCATCTGCTCCACATCATTGGTCTCAACAACTGGTTGAACTGATTCCGAACGAGGCATCATCACAGGGTCGACAGATGGTTCTGGCAACGGATCTTCGCCATACAACGAGAGAATCAAACGCTTATCCAAACGGGGTCGGCGCAAGATACCTTCACGCACTTCAGAATGTCCAACAGAATTTCCTGACGAATGTTCAGGCATTGCAGCAGATCCTTCATCTTGAGATGCCGGTTCAATCGTATCGTTACAAGCAGGTGTAACTTCAACTGACATCCCAGCATGCTCATCAACTACAGTTTCTGGCAGTCCGGCAAATGCGGAGGTCTCATCCATCTTTTCATTCTCCGCTATGAGGGATTTATTCAACGATTGCTCTTCACCGACTGTTTCAGCGTTCAATTGTTCTGCAATCGAGCCACTCACACTGGTTGCCTTCTCAGTGTTATTCTGTTCGATGGTCGACGGCAAATTAGCAGAACTGCCTTCCACTGATTGCCCCTGCTCCGCTTTGGCAGATGCTGCAACATTAACAACAGGAGTGGCAACCGATTGAGACTCTACATGCTTCTCCGAACCAGATAAGGTTTCAGATGGAGTAGCATCTTTTTTCGAAGAAACAGGAACCGAAGAGTCAGGAGTTACTGAGATACAATTTTCACAAGTGTTATTGTCTGCTGTTTGCGCAGAACCTACAATCTCTGCACTACCCAATTTGATCTCCGTATAAATATCCCGAAGTTTTGCCAGCACTATTTCACGTTCAATATCAGCAATTGCACGCTGCATTTTCCACTCTTTTGCAATGCGTCCAATTCCTTCCAGTTCGACCAGCAATTTATCCAGATTCATTCCTGTATTCGTTTTTCCTTATTAAATCAACCTTTACGATAAGAAAATCAACAAATTAGCAGCTAATACACCTACTCATTTACAACTCCTTACCCAATAAAGGTTACGTCAAGAAAATTTTGTTCAAAGTTAACCTTTCTGTACATTAATTCAAACGCCTTTTCGCATTTTCCTTCACGAAAATAAATTCACCTTTTCGACCAATTTTCAACAACAAAAGGCCTCTTTTTCACTTTTTTGAACCAAAATTGCATTTTTCATGCCTTTTCGTCGTATATTTGCGTGCATACCACTACTACAAAAAACTATTGAAACGCTATTAAATCCTCTTATTTATATATTTCAGTCATATTATTCACTGTAAATGAATTCGATAAACACATCTTGCCGAATTGGCGTCTTTTATGACGGCAATTTCTTGTTACATGCCTCTAATTATTACAACTACATCCATCCGGAGAAAAAAAGACTCAGTCTAAACGGTTTGCACCAATTCATCCGTCACCGGGTAGCTCAAGAGGCAAACTGCGAATTAATCAAATGTCAAATTTCGACCGCCCACTACTTTCGGGGAAGACTAAACGCTTCTGACGCCGCAATGCGCGGTAATCAGCTCTATAACGATCGCGTTTTTGATGACATTTTGATGTCTGAGGGTATCAACACCCACTACCTTCCCCTACGCAATGTTCAGGGAAGACGTGAAGAGCGCGGAGTAGATGTTTGGCTCGCACTCGAAGCATACGAACTGGCCTATAAAGGAGCTGTCGATATCATCGTTCTGATCGTTTCAGATACCGACTACACGCCGCTACTTCGGAAAATTCGTGCACTCGGTATTCCTATCATGTTATTGAGTTGGGAATTTGAATATGTGACCGATGACAATGTGCGTATGGTCACCAAAACATCGCATGAACTGCTTTCACTGGCCACTTACCCGATCGCTATGCACGATGTGATCGATCAGGGGTTGGAACAGAATGACCCTGTTGTGCGCAACCTCTTTGTAAGCAGCGACAACAACTACCTGTCAAACTCGCGTTCCACAGAGATCAGTGAAATTTTGAGTTTGAAAAATGGTTTTGGATTCATCAAGTATCCCAACAACAACCTCTTTTTCCACAGCCAGGATGTCGAAGGAGACTTCAATGATCTCGAAGTAGGCGACACGGTAGAATTCACCATTGAGAAGAATCAGCAAAGACAAGATGTCGCCAAACACGTTCGCAAAGTAGATCCTTACGAACTTTCGGACGATACAGATTTAGACATGTAACAACAAGATAAACTACTATCAGATTGTTGTAGTTTATTGATCTAAATGTAAAAGCATTGGGGCCGTACTATCACTCATGATGGTACGGCTCATTGTTTAAAATGGTAAAGGCACGATAAAGCTGTTCAACAAAAACCAACCGGACCATCTGATGGGAAAAGGTCATGGCAGACAACGACAATTTGGCATTGGCACGGGCATACATCTCGTCAGAAAAACCATACGGTCCCCCTATTACAAAACAGAGCCGCTTGATCCCACTATTCATCCATTTCTGCACCCACGTCGCAAATTCAACCGAGCGCATCTGCTTACCCTTTTCATCCAACAGCACGACAATATCGCTCTCTGTAAAACGGCGTAACAGCATCTCACCCTCCTGTTTTTTCTGCACCTCGGCTGTGAGCGTTTTGCGATTTTTCAGATCTGGCAGCACCACCATAGATACTTTGGTGTAAAAATTCAGCCGTTTCAGATAATCGTTCAACAGCGTCTCAATTTGGGAAGAGTCTGTCTTCCCTATGACAATCAACTCTATATTCATCAGCGACGTCCTCTCGAGCTTTTTCTGACAACCGTATTTTCTTGCAAAAAGCGTCGCACATCTTCAGGTGCAGGACAATTGAAGTCACTGTTCCACTCACCCTGCACATCTCGATAAGTAACCGGATGTAACGTATCATGTGCCTTTAACCATTGATACGCTTTATAAAAATTATACCCATTGCCACTCTCTCCACCCATGGAGATCGCAATCAACGAAGTATTATTTTTCACTCGTCCCTGCATACTTGCGACACGATCCAAGAAATTGGGCAAGAAACGAGGATCATTGGCCACTGCTCCTCCAACATTGCGGTCGTCTTTCCGATAATCGCTATTGATGTTGGCCTGGTCGATCACATACATACCTATTTCGTCACACAATTCGTAAAACCAGCGAGGCTGTGGATACGAAACACATACCGTGTTGTATTGACGCTTTAGCGCACGAAGCTCATCGGCCGTCCGGGCCATATCAGCTGCGGCATTGTACGACGCCACCTTTAACTGAGCCTCTTTGCCATTAATCACCAAGCGGCCATTCTCCAATTCAGTAATATTAAATCCGAAACGGAACGGAATATATTCCGTAATACGGCCATCCCGACGCACATAAAACATCATATTGTAGAGATTGGGCGCAGCTGGAGACCACATTTTTTTCATACTGGGATAGATATACTCCTTGAAACGGAGGGTGTCAAAACTTTCAGGCTCTACCTCTGTTTCATACAAATTGTAGGTAATCAATTTCCCGGCTGGCGAATAGATATCGTATCCGAGTGATATTTTCTCAGAACTGCGGTAGCTGTTGGCCATCACGACCGTCACCCAAACAACGCCATTAACACGAGCCGAATCCAACGTTGCATGAACAACGAAATCTTCGATACGCAATTTGGGCTGTGAATAGATATAAATATTGCCGAGGCTGCCAGGTGTCAACGTAGGAATCCCCGTCTCCATCCAACTCCCCTGAGAGAATCCATACACTTCGATCGAGATCGTATTCACACCATCGGTTACCGCATCGGAGATATTATATTCTGCGGGGGTGCGACTATCGTTGCTATACCCAACCTTATGATCATTCACATAAAGCGTATAGGCACTTCCTACACCCTCAATATGAATATACATATCTCGATCCAACCACAAATACGGCACCTCGATCGCAGCCCGATACTGCACCAATGGATTTTCAGCGGGCAACTGCGGAGGGGCTAATCCCAATAAAGATTTGTCCGCTGTCGGAACCGTGTTGGGAAGTGTGGTTTCATCCCAATTTGCCGTCGAAAAACGAGGTTGATAAAAACCGGCCATACCGCCCTGCTCCGTTGTAGAGGAATAGACCCGCCATTTGCCAGCCAATGGCAAATAGTGTTGCGCCTCATTCTCTTCACCCTTCTGAGCTAAATCCCGAATTGTATAGCTGATAAACTCTTGACGAGGTTTGATTTTTCCCTCGGCAGCATGGGAGGGATCTGCCCAAGGCTGGGCTGTAAGCAGGGTCGGAACAAGCATCCCGAATCCAACCATCCACGTTAAAGCAGCAATATGTCTCATAGTTCAAATCGATTTTTTGGAGTATACAAAAATTCATCTTTTTTGTCAATTAACCAAATTCATGCGAAACGTATAAACACCCACACCTCAAAGAAGATTTACGGATGCTATAATTGCGTTAGTACACTTCATTTAAACACTCCGTTCAGACAATAAGATCGCTTAAATATGATCATAAAGTTGCATCTCTAACTTCTCTAACAGCTTGTATTCAAAACAATAGGGGCACCCACACCAACCGCAAGTGAACAGCTATAAGAGTTACGACTCCCGGATTCGCGCATCAAAATAGCTAAAGCAATGAAAATATTTCTTTTCTTTGTGGTGGTCGAGAAGGGATATCCCCACACAACCACAATTTAGAGCATTAGCCATGAAAACAATACCTTTATTGCTTACCGGACTCTGTATGACCTTTTTTGTTGCTAATGGTCAGCAACAGGTACCGTCTTCTGAAACGACAACAACCTCCACTTCTACCGAGGATACAGTTTCACGCCAAATGCGGAAAGAGTTAGCCTGGCAACACCGTCTGTACCGAAAAGCCGTAGAACGCAGTACAGTAATCACGCCCGACAAAATGATCGATCGGCTCTGGAGTGTCGATGATCAATGGGTCGATAAAAAAGATACTTTGGTTTTGGTTGTCATGCCTCTGACAACGGACGAGGTCGCACGATGGACAGGCTCCCCAACCAAACAGACTCCCGCTTCATATGACGAAGCCCTGTGGGTCAGTCTCTCCCCTGAATTGGGCATGGTCATGCACAACAATCCGCTACTCGATTCGCTCCAATCCACCATGCGTATCAAACAGATTCTCGGTTTGCGGCCACAACAAGAGTATGCTTATATCGTCCAATTCTGGGTACCCTCCTCAAAATTGGTGCGCCCTACTCCAGACCCGGACGTCCATAACCACTATTCTACGGTCACCTTCCCGGAGCAGGTCGATCCTATGCACAAACAGTGGATCGAAAAAATGCGTAAAACTCCTGCATCTCAACGTCCCCGACTATGGACCCAGATGGGTTACACCTACGATTGGGGAAATCTTTATACTGAGATCGGTGTCAGTGAATTTGTGGTCAAACCCGGAACTACCATTAAGATTGATCAACTGGCAACCATCTGGTATTGGTATTCGCAACAGGTCGATTTAACTGCAGCAGATGTCAAATAACAAGCATGGTATTGACATTTTTTGCTTATAAAAACATCCCAAACAATAAAAGAGTCCCGAAATAAAGTTTCGGGACTCTTTTATTAATTATGATCAGCACAAAATACTTAAGCTATTGAAATGTACGTTTCAGACTTATCCAGCCTGAATGTTCACCCGCCAAATCTAAATACAAACTTTCTTTTTCGGTTCAATAGATTGTTAGGAAACCTATTTTTGACGGAAGAAGAGTTGCAGAGGCACCCCTTTGAAATCCCAACGTTCACGTATCTTGTTTTCCAGGAAACGACGATAACCCTCCTTAATATACTGAGGAAGATTGACAAAAAAGGCAAACGATGGCGTTGGAGATGCCAATTGGGTAACATACTTGATCCGAATGTATTTACCTTTAGTCGAAGGTGGCGGAGTCTCCTCAATAATCGGCAAAAGATATTCGTTCAACTGAGAGGTCGGAATTTTACGAATTCGAGAATAGTAAACCTGCATGGCAGTCTGCAATACCTCCAGAATGCGCTGCTTGTTCAACACCGAGGTAAAGACAATAGGCACATCATTGAAGGGTGACAACCGATGGCGAATTGCCTCGGCAAACTCCTTCATCGTATTGCTCTCTTTTTCGATCAGATCCCACTTGTTCACCACGATTACGCAACCCTTCTTGTTGCGCACCACCAGTGAAAAGATATTCATATCCTGCGATTCAATGCCCTGCGAAGCATCAAGCATCAGAATGCAGACATCCGACGATTCGATAGCCCGCACCGAACGCAATACGGAATAGAATTCAAGATCTTCCGTCACCTTGTTCTTTTTACGCAGACCAGCGGTATCGATCAGATAAAAATCCATACCGAACTTATTGTATCGGGTCAGGATCGAATCGCGTGTAGTCCCGGCAACCGGTGTCACAATATTACGTTCCGAATCAAGCAAGGCATTGGTCATGGAAGACTTTCCCACATTCGGACGACCGATAATGGCAAACTTTGGCAGATCATCAACCTTTTCAGCCGTCGCATCTTCAGGCAACGCTGCAATCACTGCATCGAGCAGATCTCCCGTGCCGCTTCCGCTCATGGTCGAAATACAGAAAGGATCTCCAAGTCCCAATGCATAAAATTCGTGCGACTGATAGATCAGGTCATTGTTATCCACCTTATTGACCACCAATAGCACCTTTTTACCACTACGACGCAACAAATCGGCAATCACCATATCCAAATCGGTAATGCCCGTAGATACCTCAACCAAAAACAGTACGACATCACTCTCTTCGATGGCCAATACCACCTGTTTGCGGATCTCCTCCTCAAAGACATCTTCCCCTCCGAGGGCATATCCTCCTGTATCAATGACCGAAAATTCACGGCCATTCCAATCTGACGTACCATAATGGCGGTCACGTGTAGTACCTGCCGTATCGTTGACAATGGCCTTGCGCATGCCCACCAAGCGGTTGAAGAGCGTACTCTTTCCCACATTCGGACGGCCTACAATAGCTACTATGCTCATAATTGCTCGTTTAACCTCGGTGCAAAAATAATCAACTTTCCGGAAATTCCACGACAGGCTCTTCGCCTCGGACTGCTCGGAAATCGGCATCACGGCAAGATTCGGAATCGATACCGTACCCCACAGCCATCAATGGAGCAAAATCACGGTGCACATCCATAGCCACAGCAGCCGCCAATGCTTTGCGATCCGAAGCGCCCTGCTCCATCACCTGACGCAATTCGCCAGCCGTAATTTCAGAAGCAGGTTTCCCCAATAATGCTTCTAAAGCATACGCCGCCCAGTGAGCCACCATTTGCGGATAATCTTGATCCAAAGATCTCAACCGCTCTTCCAACTGATCGAGTTCATCGACGCTTCCCTCATCTACCTCATCCAGGAGATGATTAACCACCGCTGCGGGTACAATCAAACCGGCCATATCCACCCATTCGATCCATTCATTCGAAGAGAGAGCCAAACCGGCCAAAGCATCATCCGGCAATGTAGAGACCGGTGTACAAGCCACGCCATTGCTCCTCAACAACTCATACAAATAACTACGCAAAGCCTGTTTATACAGCAGTAAGCCCTTGCGCAAAGCTGTCATTTTGATTTTCACCCGATTCCAGGTCACCTCCTCAGCTGTCGGATAACGTCTTTGCAAATATTCACACTCACGAATCGCCTGCAATATTTTGCCAGCCGTATAAGGTGTCATCAATTCGTAACGGATCAAATCACTGGCCACTCCCCGACGCCGATCACGTCCAGGCCATTTTCGAATATCTCGAGCTGTACCGTAACTACGCAAATTCATCGCCGGCAATAGATAGGAGTCATCTTTCTCCTCAATCAGATAAGAGAAAGGCATGGCATCGGTGTCATGATGCTGATAATGACGTCCTTTAACAATAGTAAAGACACCCGTATTGGCCGGCAGTAGGATATAAGCATCACTGCTGAATTTACAACCTCGCTGATGAATGCCCTGGTGCACAGGCCCCGATTTATACATATGGTTGCTCTGATTGGCCCCGCTGCCAGCATTGAAAAAGGAGAAATAACCGGCAATCAACAGTGTCGCACGGTGGTGGGTCACCGTATAGGGTCCGGCAAAAACGGCACACGCCTCACCATGAGTACAGTGACAGTTGGCAAAAAACAACGACTGTTCAGCCGAAAATCCGTTTTCGATAATCACGCCCTCTCCAACAAAACAGCTCCGCAACATCGCTCCGGTATCAACTTTCGCCGATCGAGCTATAATAAAATTACGTGCAGCCACATCCGAACCGACATAAGTCGGAGATTCAGCCGAACTGTTGACCGTTCCATTGCGCAAAGTGGAGGCTCCATCCACAACGGCATAGGCCCCGATCCGCACATTCAACAAAGAGGTCGTATTCACCACGGAAGCCGCCTGGGCAATCACTCCACGATCGGATGTTTTAGCAGACACTCGTTTTGCTATCATAGCCTGCATCTGCTCAATCGTTCGATTGCGATGCCGATACATAGCCATGATATATGCAATCTGAGCCGTAAGCTCGTCATAAATCGGCACCTCACGGCCTCCAGCTTCATTAATGGCCGACACTTCAGTCCCGTTACCAAACGCATTGGAACCGTCGCACGAAATCTGTCCGACATTTTCAATCACCACATCATCTTCAATGTCGTAATTGGCAATATATCGTCCTACATTATATATAAGCACATTGTCTCCGATGGTACAATTATGCAACATGGCATTGTAAATACCGGCATGACGGATCACACCCGAACCACAGGAAATTTCCTTACCATTTACTCCCAAACGGATCGCACCACTAAAAGATACATTGACCAAATATTTAGGATCAAAGCCTTCCGCAACAACGATATCCGACCAATTTTGCGCCGAGCATCTTTGCTGACACAAAAGTTCAATCTCCTCACAGTCAAGAGGTCTATATTTTTTATTGAATAGCATGGTTGCCATAAGATTAACCAATTAATATCGCTGGATTGGCACAAAAATAGGATTCTTTATCTAAAATCATTTCTCTTTCTTCCATAAGAAATTCACTATTCAAATTTTAATTCTACCTTTGCGAAAACCACATGAACAAATTTATTGTTCATGCAACATTTAAACGTACAATAACATCTATGTTGTATACGTTGAATTAACTACCACCTCAAATTCCATACTAAAACAACAAACAACCATAATATGAAAAAATTTTTTCTATTATTAGCCGGCGCTGCCATGCTACTCACTTCGTGTGAATCATCAAACAAAACAACGGGAGATGCATGGGAACAGTACTATTATGAAGTAGGAACAGTATTATTCATGTCTGTTACATCCCAAATTGAATACAATTTGGACCCTTTCGAAATCGCATTCCGTCTCAACTCTTTGATGACAGAAACTCTTTTAGAAGCTGAACAGAATGGGGATCCTAATCCTGTTATTACAGCTGAAGCTATGAACAATTGTGCCGTAAAAAGTAAATTATTCGGGAACGCAACTATCGTCGATAGAGGTAACAATATTTATAAAATCGACAATATTGGCCTCATGACTTCACCTTCTGATAATAATACATTGCGGTCTGGAAATATTGAAATTAATACTGGCAACGGAGGACCGATGACTCCTGAGAACGTTTGGTATGTTAACTTAGGTGAAAATGATCCTTATACAATTTCAATAAATGGATATGTGGTTTCGATCCATGCCTTTTCTTATCAAATTAAAACTGTCCAGGAGAATAAATGGAATGTTTCATTAAGTAATTATGTTGCAAAAATCAGTACTGATGGTGATATACAATATAATACTGAAGGATCTGATTGGACAGGGACTATGACGATTACCCAAAAAGATAATCCAGGGGATCAATCATGGACTGGAATCACTTCATCATCATATGAGCTTGCCATTAGTAATACAAACAGTGTTACACCTTCAATGATCGCTGAAAAGGTAACAGTAAGCACACCTACTCCTATTGTGATTTATTCACCTACTTGCGGACAAACTATTTTGGAAGGAAGTTTATCTATCAGATTATCTGAAAGCGAAGATTTTCTTGATTACACCAGTGTAACTTGGACTCCCAACACAGACTCTGACTCAGATCCAGACTCAGACAAAGCAAGTGATAATAAAAAATGTTCTCCTACCATTTCGATGACTTGCCATGGGTATGATATTCCAATCGATGGTTCTTCTAATTAAATACCCCCATACAACAAAGAAGGCGGAATCTTTAATTCCGCCTTCTTTGTATTTATCACAACGTCAAACGTGCAATCATTAAATCGTTATCCTACCAATTTACCACAAGATGCGATGTCATCGCAATCCTGCACACACGCAACATTAGGCCATTCTTTCTTTATCAATATTACACAATTACATATAGTCATTCTACATACAACAGCGAGCTATTCTCTTCCCGGAATCTAAAAAACAATATTATTTGACTCATTTTGAAAAAAAAAAACGATATTTGTGAGTTATAACTCTAAAAAGAAATTCCATGTCACAAGGAGGTAGAACAAAAATCGCAGAACTGTTAAAATCGACACCCGCCGGCAGTGAGGTTACCGCCAAAGGATGGGTGCGTACCAAACGAGGTAACAAAAATGTTGCTTTTATCGCTCTGAACGACGGTTCAATCATCCATAATATTCAGATCGTTGTCGATGTGGCCAATTTTGACGACGATTTACTCAAACGCATTACCACCGGTGCCTGCCTCCGTGTAAGCGGTACGCTCGTCGAATCTCAAGGTTCCGGTCAACGGGTAGAAATCCAGGCCAAAGAGATCGAGATCTATGGCGAAGCCGATCCCAATACATATCCTCTCCAAAAGAAAGGACACTCCATGGAGTTTTTGCGGGAGATCGCCTATTTGCGTCCGCGTACCAACACGTTCGGTGCTGTACTGCGCATCCGTCATGCCATGGCCTATGCCATCCACAAATACTTTAATGATCGAGGATTTTACTATTTGCACACCCCTCTGATCACAGGAAGTGATGCCGAAGGTGCCGGTGCAATGTTCCAGGTAACGACCCTCGACTTGAACAATGTTCCCAAAAACGATAAAGGACAGGTAGATTATACTCAAGATTTCTTCGGCAAATCTTGCAACCTGACGGTATCCGGTCAGTTGGAAGGTGAACTCGGAGCTTTGGCTCTTTCGCAGATCTACACTTTCGGCCCGACTTTCCGTGCTGAAAATTCAAATACCCCTCGCCACTTGGCTGAGTTCTGGATGATCGAGCCTGAAGTTGCCTTCTATGAGTTGGAAGACAACATGGAGTTGGCTGAAGACTTCCTCAAATATTTGATCCAATATGCACTGGACAATTGCCGGGAGGATCTCGAGTTCCTCAACAAAATGTTCGATGCAGAACTGATCGATCGTCTGAATTTTGTAGTCAATAACGATTTCGTACGCTTGGATTACAGCGAAGGGATCAAGATCTTGATGGAAAGTGGTGTTAAATTCGAATATCCGGTAAGCTGGGGTCTCGATCTGCAAAGTGAACACGAACGTTATTTAGTTGAGCAGCATTTCAAAAAACCGGTTATTCTGATCAACTATCCGAAAGAGATCAAAGCGTTCTACATGAAACTTAACGATGATGGCAAAACCGTCCGTGCCATGGATGTGCTCTTCCCCAAAATCGGAGAGATCATCGGTGGTTCACAACGTGAAGAAAGTTACGAAAAACTGTCTAAACGTGTGGCGGAACTCAATATCCCAGAAAAAGATATTTGGTGGTATTTGGATACTCGCCGTTGGGGCAGTGCTCCGCACAGTGGTTTCGGTTTGGGCTTCGAACGTCTGTTGTTGTTTGTCACAGGCATGAGCAACATCCGGGACGTAATCCCCTTCCCGAGAACACCGAAGAATGCCGATTTCTAAACACTGGTACAATTCTTGCGAGCCCACTGGTAACAGTGGGCTTTTTTATCGAATAGATTTACTACCTTTGTTTAGCAATCGTTATAGGATCCACTGTCCCGTAAAACACTAACCTATGTCAGCCATATCCCAAAGGCAAGTCCAAAAGATGTTGCAGAAACTCTCTCCGCAACAGATTCAAATGATTAAACTACTGGAACTTCCCACCTTACAACTGGAGCAACGTATCAAACAGGAAATTGAAGAGAACCCTGTTTTAGAAGAAGAAAGTCCGGAAGAGGAGCAAGAGGCCAAAGAGGTCTCTGTGGAAGAGTATTTTGCCGAGGACGATACTCCCAGTTACAAATATCGGGTCAACAACTTCTCCAAAGACGATGAAAAACGCCCTATCTACCTTTCGGAAGGGGCAACATTCCATGAGAGTCTGATCCAACAGCTTGGATTCAAGCACCTCAACGAACACGATGAAACTTTGGCCAAATATCTGATCGGCAGCATCGATGACGATGGGTATTTGCGTCGAGACCTGCGTTCGATTGCCGATGACATTGCCTTTAGTCTGGGAATTGAAACCGATGAGCACGAACTGGAGAAAATGCTCAAAGTGATTCATGAATTGGAGCCGGCCGGTGTCGGCGCACGCAATTTGCAAGAGTGCCTGTTGCTCCAACTCCAGTCTCAAAGTGACCATACTCCAGCTCAACAGCTGGCCACAAAAATTCTGACCGACTATTTCGATGAATTCACGAAAAAACATTACGAAAAATTGATCTCCCGTCTCGGAGTCAGTGAAGACACTTTTCGTGATGCAATCGAAGAGATCGTTCGTCTCTCGCCCAAACCAGGCAATCTGTACAGCGGCGGACGAAATGAGATGCAACCCTATATCACTCCGGATTTCATTCTCGATTACCATGACGGCATTTTCGAGTTAAGTCTGAACGGAGCCAATGTCCCCGATCTGAAGGTCAATCGTCGTTATGTGGAGATGATCCGTAACATGGTGACCAAAGATGGCAAACCGACCAGCAGCTCCGATCGCGAAACGATTCAGTTCGTAAAAAACAAACTGGACTCCGCCAAATGGTTCATTTCCGCCATCAAACAGCGCCACGACACGTTGATGCGGACCATGCAGGCAATTCTGGATTATCAGCGCGAGTATTTTATCGAAGGAGATCAGTCCAAACTCCGACCGATGATCCTCAAAGACATTGCAGACAAGACCAACCTGGACGTTTCAACCATATCACGTGTGGTGAACAGCAAATATGTACAAACTCAATTCGGAATCATTCCGCTTAAACAGCTCTTTTCCGAAGCGATGCAGACCGACAGTGGTGAAGAGGTATCCTCTTATGAAATCAAAAAAATTCTGAGCGAATGCATCGACAAAGAGGATAAACGCAAACCTTTGACCGACGAGGTATTAATGGATATTTTAAACGAAAAGGGCTATCATATCGCTCGCCGTACGGTAGCCAAATATCGTGAGATGTTGGGTATTCCGGTGGCCCGTCTGCGGAAACAGATTTGATAAGAACATATGGAACAAATACAAGCTATCCCCCAAACCGATACGCCACCCACCACCCCAACCGAACAGACATTAAACCGGCTCAGTCGATGCATATCCATGATTTTGCATCCGCTGACTATTCCCTTATGGGCAGGAATCATCTTGCTATTTGGCAACACCTTGATGGCATCAATGCCCATAAATATCAAGTGGTTTTTCTTAGCTGTCCTGGCACTCAACACGTGGGGGATCCCGGCCTTCTGTATCGGCATGCTCCGTATGTTCCATCTGATCCCGGATTTGCGGCTCATTGAGCCTCGGCAACGATTGATCCCCATGTTAATCGTACTGCTGGGATATATCAGCTGTCTGATGATGCTTTCGGATGTCATGACCGCCTTTCTGATCCGACGCTTCCTGGTCGCTGCCATTGGCTGTGTGTTGATCGGCTTGATCGTTACGCCTTTCTGGAAAATCAGCCTCCACATGATCTCGATGGGTGGATTACTCGCTCTTCTGTGTGCTTTACAAACGGCTGGTTTGGGACAACTGTACCCTCTTTTACTGATCTTCATTCTGTTGACCGGACTTCTCGGAAGTGCCCGCCTCTGGTTCGGCAGCCATAACCTCGCACAAGTAGCAGCAGGATTCGTCACTGGTTTTACGGTAGCCCTGCTTCTGATCATTTTTGTCTAATTGAATCAACCATTCGATCAGATGAATGATCAAATCATCTGATCTATTCTTGTGTCATCCACATTATTGCCCTTGTACTGAAAAGTGAATTAGTCGTACCTCCCCCCATATTTTTTGCAAACATAGATTCAACCCATACAAAAAACGTTCGAGAAAAGAGCTTTTCGAACGTTTTTTTCATTTTCGGCACGGGATTCGCATTGATAAATCATAAAACATGGTTCAAAACATATCATTACGATAAAACTACCGACATAGCGATACGATAAAATGGCACAGATTTTGGAAATGTTCAAGTAAAAGAAACGTCATTGCTGCAAAAGAACAGGTGTTGTTCCCATTTTGGGAGCAGGCATGCAAAGGTTTCTTCATTTATTTAAGTTTGGGTTAGTAGTTTAGGGGTGAAAGTCCCCAAGGGAAGGAGGCAACCGTGAGGTTCCCTCTTTTTTTATACCCATACGATACAGATTCACAATCCCATTCCTGAATCGTTCCTCTATTATTCTGACTCACTCTGCCCTCTCGTTATACCATAGCAACCCACAATAGTAAGTCCAAGCTTCAACAAGAGCACTTGTAGGGACAAATTAATCATGCGCACCAGCAGAAGAGAGAATAAAAGTGTAAATCTATTAATTGACATTCCCAGAAACGTGCATTAAAAAAGACGCCGGAAGTGTACCTCCAGCGTCTTTTGATATCCTAATAAGCGATCTACCAGCTAACGTCAAAATCCCTACTTACACTTTTCTCCACTTCTTTTATGCAGCGTCGAATAAAGGCAGCAGACTTGACCAATCAAAGCTATTTTTTCACCAACTTACATTTATAAGCGACCTTAACATTTCCTTTGGTTAAAGCGGTCAATTTTCCTTTCAACAAGGTGCGACGCAACGGCGTAAGGTGATCGACAAAAAGTTTGCCATCCAAATGGTCATATTCATGCTGAATAACCCGTGCAGCATATCCTGTAAACTCTTCGTCGTGTTCGACAAAATTCTCATCCATATACCGAATTTTGATACCGGCAGGACGCATCACATCTTCATGAATACCGGGCAAACTCAAACACCCCTCGTTGAACCGCCATTCGTCACCAAAACGTTCATAGATGTGGGCATTGATAAATGTCTTTTTAAAATCGGCTAATTGAGGCTCATCTTCAGCCCACGGCGTAGCATCCACCACAAAAATCCGGATACTTTTTCCAACTTGTGGAGCCGCCAAACCGACTCCATCTGCCTCATACATCGTCTCCCAGAGATCTGCAATAAACTTCTTCAAATCGGGATAATCAGGCGTGATATCAACAGCTGTCTTACGCAATACCGTTGATCCATAAATATAAATCGGCAAAAACATATCTATTAATTTTAATCTCTAATTACACATTACACGCATGGTGGCAGGCTTCATCCCAGCCTCATATCTCTTCCATCCGTATCGACACATTCATAAGCTCCAGCCTGAACACCAATGTGATCACGACACTTCAAAAAACTAAATCACAAAAAGTGTCTTAATGACGGCTATCGAGATAGCCCTGCAATATAATCGCAGCACTGACTCGATCGACCAGTCCTTTATCTTCCCGACGACGACTCTTTTTGACCCCACTTTCGAGAATCGCATGCTGAGCTATCTTCGACGTAAAACGCTCATCAAACATCTCGATCTTGAGGGTAGGAAACTCTTTCTGCAAATGGCCTACAAACGGTCGAATATAGGTGTAGGATTCCGAAAAGGAGCCATCCATTTGTCGGGGTAAACCGACAACGACTGTCTCTACCCCGTTTTCAGGCAAATACTTGCGTAAAAAATCCATCAGCGTATGAGTCGGAATCGTATCCAGCGCTCCGGCTATCAACTGCAACGGATCTGTGACCGCAAGTCCAGTCCTCTTTCGTCCATAATCAATTGCTAAAATCCGTCCCATTCGCCTTAAAGATAGATCACAAAAGTACGAAAATATCAATAGGTTTCATCACCCATACTGCAAAAGGGATGATTATTGTCGCTCTTTCCAAAAACAAGATCATCTATCAGCAACGCCCTAATTGACATTCATAAAAAACCTATACAACCACATATTAAGAAATCTCCTTTAATGCATATATAAAATTTGGACTATATACTCTACACTAACTCACCTACTCTTCCGATACGCTATTAAAGCAATCTATCGGATAAGATTTTTAGTCCTTATCGACTCTATTTCAGCCATCCACGGAAGTTCATCTGTCAGTTCTGTAAAAAAAACGCTATATTTGTTCGATTTGGTTATTGAACTTCTCTCAAATGGGTAAACTCCGATTTTGCTTATTACTCTTGGTTTTGACTGTCGCCCCCTGCGCCTACGCTCAACTAGCCGCATCAGACAGCATCAAAACCCATGCATTGTCGGAAATTTGGATCCGTGATCCCTTTATTTTAACCGATACCCTCAACCAAACCTATTACCTGTTTGGAACCACCTCGTCAACACAAAAGCCAGGTTCTGCAGGATTCGATTTATACACCAGCAAAGACCTCGTTTCGTGGCAAGGTCCCTATGCCATTTTTCGTCCCTACAAAGGCTTCTGGGGATCTAAAAACTATTGGGCACCGGAATGCCACGTCTATCAAGGCAAATACTATCTGTTTGCCACCTTTTTTGACACGACAGCCAATCTTCGCGGTACAACCATCCTGGTTGCTGATCAGCCCAACGGTCCGTTTACCGAACATGCCATGGGCCGCATCACTCCCCAAGAATGGGGCGCACTGGATGGTACCCTTTACATAGATCGGCAAGGCAATCCCTGGATGGTATTTTGCCACGAATGGACACAGATCGGAGACGGCACAGTCGAGGCTTTACCGTTACAAAAGGATCTAAAAGCCCCTGTTGGAAAACCCGTTACATTATTTAGTGCATCGTCAGTCCCCTGGGTCAAACCCTATGCTCCTCAAAAATTCGTTACGGACGGCCCTTTCATGTTTCGGAACAAACATGGAGAGTTGTTCATGTTGTGGTCTTCGTTCGGAGAAGAGGGCTACGCTTTAGGCATGGCACGCTCTTGCAACGGAGATATACAAGGCCCCTGGGAGCACCTTTCAAAACCACTTTTTGCCCGTAACGGTGGACACGGCATGTTATTCCGCACTTTAAACGGTCAACTGATGCTCACGCTTCACCAGCCGAATGAATGGCCCGATGAACGAGCCCAACTCTTTCTGATCGAAGAAGACGACCAAGGTATACCGTTCGTCACAACCCGTTTAACACCGGCAGATGCAATAAAAGGGGCAAATGATATAGAATAAACGAGAGTTTTTACTATTTTTCGCCGTCTAATAAGCACAAAACTGTAATACGAATAATCAATAACAACAAGGATATGACACAAGATGAACTTTTCAAAAAACTGATCGCACACTGTAAAGAGTACGGATTTATCTTCCCGTCAAGTGAAATTTATGACGGTTTGAGCGCTGTTTACGATTACGGACAGATGGGCGTTGAGTTGAAAAACAATATCAAGAAATATTGGTGGGATGCGATGACCAAACTCAATGAGAATATTGTCGGTATTGATGCGGCCATCTTCATGCATCCCAAAACTTGGGAGGCGTCAGGTCACGTCAGTGCTTTCAACGATCCACTGATTGATAACCGTGACTCGAAAAAACGTTACCGTGCAGACGTATTGATCGAAGAGTTTATCGCCAAACAGGACGAAAAGATCGAAAAAGAGGTTGAAAAGGCCCGCAAACGTTTCGGAGAGAGTTTTGACGAACAGAAATTCCGTGAAACAAGCCCTCGCGTACAAGAGCACAAAGCCAAACGTGACGAAATCCACGATCGGATGGTCAATGCCCTGAATGACAATAACCTCGAGGAGTTACGCCAGATCATTCTCGATGCCGGTATCGTATGTCCGATCTCTGGTACCCGCAACTGGACTGAAGTACGTCAGTTCAACCTGATGTTTGAGACCAAAATCGGTTCGGTAGCTGAAGGTGCCAACAAAATCTATCTGCGTCCTGAAACTGCACAGGGAATTTTCGTAAACTTCCTCAATGTACAGAAGACTGGTCGAATGAAACTTCCATTCGGTATCGCCCAAATCGGTAAGGCATTCCGTAATGAGATTGTGGCCCGTCAGTTTATTTTCCGTATGCGCGAATTCGAACAGATGGAGATGCAATTCTTCGTTCGTCCGGGTGAAGAGCTCAAATGGTTCGACCACTGGCGCCAAACCCGCATGAAATGGCACCGTGCCCTCGGATTCGGCGACGACCGCTACCGCTTCCACGATCACGAAAAACTGGCTCACTACGCCAACGCTGCAACCGATGTCGAATTTGAATTCCCATTCGGCTTCAAAGAGGTGGAAGGTATCCACTCCCGCACCGATTACGACTTGAGTCAACACCAAAAATATTCAGGTAAAAAGATTCAATATTACGATACCGAAACCGGCGAAAGCTACGTACCGTATGTCATCGAGACCTCGATCGGCGTAGACCGTATGGTATTGCAGGTTCTTTCTGCCGCCTACAAAGAGGAACAGCTGGAAAATGGCGAGACACGTACCGTGTTGAGCATTCCGGCTGCATTGGCTCCTGTAAAGGCCGCTATTCTTCCGCTGGTGAAAAAGGATGGTCTGCCTGAACTGGCCCATGAAATTAAAAACCTGCTCAAGTTCGACCACAACATCCAATACGACGAAAAAGACAGTATCGGTAAACGTTACCGTCGTCAGGATGCAATCGGAACACCGCTCTGCATTACCGTCGATTACCAAACTCGTGAGGACCGTACAGTCACCGTACGCCACCGTGACTCGATGGAACAACATCGTGTAGCGATCGATGAGTTGCCGGCACTGGTCAACAACGAAGTAAGCTTGCGCAAGCTTTTCCAGAAGATCATCTAACAGCCTCTACATGGAACGTAAAGCCCTATTTCCCGGTTCATTCGACCCATTTACACTCGGACACAAAGTGGTAGTCGATCAGGCTCTTGAATTGTTCGACCACATTGTGATCGCCGTTGGGGTCAATACGGAAAAACGCTCTCTGCTCAGTGCAGAAAACCGTGTACGTCTGATCCGTGACCTCTATCAGGACGATCACCGCATCGAAGTACGCACCTACACCGAACTGACCGGAGCCTTTTGTCGTGAACTGGGCATACGCTTTATCCTGCGAGGACTGCGTAACAATGTGGATTTCGAATACGAACGTAATATTGCCCAGGTAAACCAGACGCTCTTCCCCGAAGTGCAAACGGTACTGCTGTTTACCCCAGCCAAATATGTGGCGATTTCGTCAAGCGTTATCCGCGAGTTGCTTAACTTCGGTGGGGACCCTACTCCACTGATGCCCAGAAATATCAATATTAAAGATTATCTGTAATCTCCTTCAGAGTCGGAATCGGTCTCTGTCGGACAAACCGAACAACACTAAAACAACGATATGAAGTTCACAGCTGAAATCATCGCCGGTTTTTTGGGCGGCGAAATCGTAGGCGATCCTCAGGCGACCGTCTCTACGCTGGCTAAAATCGAAGAGGGAGCACCAGGCGCACTCTCTTTCCTCGCCAACCCCAAATACGAGCATTATATCTACCAAACCCGCTCGTCAATCGTGATCGTGAACAAAACGTTCGAACCTACCGCAGCAGTTCCGGCTACGATGATCAAGGTCGATGACGCATACAGCTGCTTCGCCAAATTGCTCGAACTTTATGCCGCCAGCAAACCCCAGAAACAGGGAATCAGTGAAAAAGCGGCTATTGACGCTTCGGCCACGCTTGGAGATGATGCCTATGTCGGAGAGTTCGCCGTCATCGGTAAAAATGTCAAGATTGGCAAAAACGTCAAAATTTATCCACAAGTGTGCATCGGAGATAACGTGACCCTTGGCGACAACGTTACGCTCTATTATGGCGTCAAAATCTACGAGGAGTGTGTACTGGGGAATCATGTCACCATTCATGCTGGCTCTGTCATCGGAGCTGACGGATTCGGTTTCGCACCCAATGAAAAAGGTGAATACAGCAAAATTCCACAGCTGGGTAATGTGGTCATCGAAGATAATGTCGAAATCGGCGCCAACACCTGTATCGACCGTGCAACGATGGGTTCAACCCGCATCGGGGTCGGCACCAAACTCGACAACCTGATTCAGGTCGGACATAATGTGGTGATCGGCAAAAACACCGTAGCTGCAGCCCAGTTCGGTGTGGCCGGCTCGACTCACATCGGAGACCACTGCATGTTCGGCGGACAGGTGGGCATTGCAGGCCATCTGCACATTGCAGACAAAGTCCAAATTGCATCCCAATCGGGTATCTCTAACGACGTAACCGAACCGGGAGGTTATATGGGCAGTCCGGTTATGCCAGGTATCAAATTCCACCGTTCACATGCCATGTTCCGCAAACTTCCAGACCTGAACAATCAGGTTCGCCAACTCGAGAAAAAGATCGCTCAACTGGAAGCTAAACTGGCAGAAAAAGAGTAACCTGAACAGAACCAACCTTGAATTGGCAGAAACAATCCCCCAAACGAACTATAGGCGACAAGGATTCGTGATCTCTGTGTAAATTTAAGTCAATGCATACGTGAATGCTCTTAATACAAAGTCCATTCAACATGCTAATATGTATATTGCCGTCGCCGAGATAATCGGCGGCGGTTATTTATTTACCCATGCCAACTAAAAAGTCTAAAACAATTCTGGGTATAGACCCGGGTACCAACGTGACCGGATACGGTATCATTGAGGTATGCGGCAAAACCATGCACTGTGTTGTGCTGGGAATCATCGATCTGCACCGCATCTCGGATCCATATGCCAAACTGCGGCATATTTTTGACCGGGTTTGCGCACTCATTGACGAGTACCGCCCGGACGAAGTGGCACTCGAATCCCCCTTTTTCGGTCAGAACGTTCAAAGTATGCTGAAACTGGGTCGGGCACAAGGCGTCTCCATTGCAGCCGCATTGAGCAAAGGTCGGCCGGTTGCGGAATATGCCCCCCGTCGCATCAAACAGGCCATTACTGGCCAAGGAGGAGCTTCCAAAGAGCAAGTGGCAGCCATACTCAAAAACATGCTTAAACTCGACGAATTGCCCAAACGCCTTGATGCGACAGATGGTTTGGCAGTGGCCGTCTGCCACCATTTCCAATGTTCTGTTATCGCCAGTATCGACACTTCCCCTCTAAAAAAGGCACTCGGAGGGGGGCGCTCCGGTTCAAAAAGCTGGGCCGAATTTATTGCCTCAAATCCCAGTCGGGTCAAGGGTGACAAATAAACTCTTTACTTCCAACAAAATAAACTTCACAACTCGGTCGTTTTACAAGAGAAAAAGACATTTGAGAATCAACGATTCAAATGTCAGTTTGCATTCATAACACGGAACCCAAACACAGATACCACATTTACCATGAAAATCAAATTGTTATTCACAGGATTAGTAGCCATTTTCATAGTGGCTTGCGGTCAATCGCAAACCCAACAAAAAGGCTATACTATTTCAGGAGAAATTGCCGGCCTCAGCGGTAAAGTTTATTTAACCGTTTTTGAAGGTAAAATGCCTCAACGGATCGACTCTACCGAGGCGAACAACGGGACTTTCTCTTTCAAAGGCAACCAAGCGTTCCCTATTTTTGCAGCTATTGAAACTGAATCCGGCCCACTGTTGCGTTTTTTCCTTGAAAACAGCCCTATTACGATCCATGGTTCAGCAAACGACCCAGAAGCTATCAATGTACTCGGTTCAACCTCAGAATCCTTATATCGCGCCTATTTAACAGAAATCGACTCAGCGAAAAAGGTTATTTACGCAGATTCTGCAGCATTGGCCACAGTATCCGGCCGTGACTCTCTTGAAAATTTAGTCAACAGACAACGGATGGAGTTCGTCAAAGGACATACCAACAGCGTCGTTGCAGCCTACATTCTCTATCGGGAACTCTCATACTACATGAACTACGACGAGCTGTACGCAGCTGTAGCCGCTTTTGACGAACCAATTCAACAATCGGTTTATCTGCAACTGGTTGCCAGCATGGCCGATGCACAAAAAAAGACAGCTGTCGGACAACATTTCACAGACATCACCCTACCCGACCAACAAGGCAATCCTCTGGCTCTTTCCTCTTTAATCGGGCCGGATAAATACGTACTTTTGGACTTTTGGGCCTCTTGGTGCGGTCCATGCCGTGCAGAAGCCCCTTACATGGTCGCAGCCTATAAAAAATTTGCACCTAAAGGATTTGACATCTATGCCGTTTCGCTCGATAAAGATGCTGATGCATGGAACAAGGGAATTGCCAACTTAGATCTCACATGGAAACATGTTAGCGAACTCCGTTTTTGGGAGTGTAGTGCAGCAGAGGCTTACGGAGTCCGCTCCATCCCTTCCAATGTACTGATTGGTCCAGACGGCACCATCGTTGCTCGCAATCTCATGGGACATGACCTATATAACAAATTGGCAGAATTGTTAGACCAACCAGCTTCACCCAAGCAAAAACAAGAGAAAAAATAGGTTTGATTTTTCAGGCAAATTATAGGACCACACGCAGAGAAACTGATTCAAAGTAGAATCAATTTCGATTTCTCATAAAATTTGCCTAAAAAAGTCACCACTTATCCCAAACGAGATCTAACTTTAGGACAATTACTTAAGGAATCACCTGCTCGGTCACGAGTAAAAAACTCAAAAAAAATCGAGAATATATTTGCCAGAAATATTTTTTCGATTTATATTTGCACTCGCAAAACGAAAGGCACCGTAGCTTAGCTGAATAGAGCATCTGACTACGGATCAGAAGGTCACAGGTTTGAATCCTGTCGGTGTCACTTCAAGCCGAGAGATTGTGATAATAATCACAATCTCTTTTTTTGTTTACTACGTAGCCATCCTTCTGTAGGGCACAATCGCATAGAATTACCATCTCTTTTTTAAAGAGCCTAACATCTAATTTATCGCAATACCCTACTCACTTTTAATCATCGCATCAAATTACCAGCATTACCTATACTGACTGATAGATTCGAAACATTCAACTCATACAGACATTCAAAAGAATTGAATGTCTGTATTGTCATTGATCAGGGTGCACCACTTTTAAGCATATTTCCCCAATCTACATCAAGTTTTTTTCAAAAAATACATCAATTTAATATTTTATTTCATAATTTTAATACAATAAAATATTGTATTTATAGACCTTAAACCTACAGCCTCCCCATGAAAAGATCCATAACTTTCTCTCAAAAAATTTTGAATTTGCTTGTAATGCAAAATCAAGAACAGCTGATAAATTCATTCAACAAATTATCGACTAATTACTATTTAAGAGAAAAAAACACTGTGGAACGACTCCGCACATTACGTCAAACACGGATCAGATTGCAAATGGCAACTAAATTTCATGAAGTTCCACACAAAGAGGCTGAATTATTACTTAATCTACTAAAAAATGAAGAAGAACTCGTGTTAACTTATACATCTGGCACAAATAATCCTATACTACCTTCACTGGGCCATAAAGCCGTTAAAATGCGATGGTCTGGTAAATCAATCGATCTGGTAGAAATCATTTATGGATTACACGTCAGTAGATGTATCAATGGAGGACACTGCGATATAAAAGAACTTGTGTACATATTTGAAAATATGTTTGGCATCAAGTTGCCCCACATTTACAACCGACTATTAGCAATCCGAAACCGTAAAAATGGACGAACACCATTTTTACGATGGTTATGCGAACAAATTGAACAAGATGCAAATGAAAAAGACAAATAAACAAATGAATTACAAATTGAACAGCCCAAAACTATACCACAACCATCAACTAAGATTATTTTCATTATGCCACAAATAAACACATCACGGAAATGCCAGTTCAGCTCAATCAGATAACCTATACCTTCAAACGATGAAAAAAATTAATCTCATACATCTCAATTAAAGAAATAAATCCAATGAACAGATCTAATCATTTCCAATTATCAGCCAAACAACTAGGATATCATCATTGAGAGACAATCACCCCATGATGCCTCCTAACCTAAACATCGGTAAATACATCGCTATTAAAATCACAGCTACCAAAACACCAACCAACAAAATCAAAATAGGTTCAAGAAGATTTCCTAATGATCGGAGCCGATATTCTAATTCTTGAGTTAACGTATCGGCTTCACGTTTCAGCATTTCAGGTAATCGTCCTGTCTGCTCTCCCACTCGCAGCAAAGTAATCAATCTACGCTCATAAAGTCCACTGAATTTCCCTATTGCATCCGATAAACATAAACCCTGCTCCAAATCACAAGCAATCTGAACAAATGACATTCTATATGAATAAAAGGTAATGATCTCAGAAAGCATATTGATCCCATACAACAACGACACTCCAGAGGAGGACAATAAATGTAAAAGACGACAAAAACGAGCTTGAAGGTTCTTGTTTAACACTCCCCCAATCAATGGAAGACGCAACAACAAACTACAGACATTTTTTTGCACATGATCATGATGACCCCATAGTTTCCACAACAACCCAATTCCTCCTACTATCAACACACAAAAAATCATATATGTAGGGAAAGCTTGTGAAAAAGAAATAATCCATTTTGTCATTGCAGGCAATTCGCCACCCATACGTGAATACACCTGCTCGAACATCGGCACAATCACAAGAACCATAAAAACAACTACAATAATTGCCGTAAATAGAATAATTAGCGGATAACTAATCGCTCCATACACAATGCGACGTTGTGCAATACGTTTACCATAATATTCTGCAAGAAACGCCAAAGCTTGATCGAGACGCCCCGTCTCTTCCCCAATTCGCAGCACACCACAATCCAACGACGTAAAACGGCCACTCTGTTCAAACGCATACCCTAACGATTCTCCTCTAACAACTGCATCATACAATTCTGCGAGCAACTTTTTAATTGAATCATCTCGTTCACTCTCAATCAACAATAAAAATGATTGACTAAAATCTAGTCCAGAGCCAAGTAAGGAATGTAATTCATTAAATATCGACTCTTTACGAATATCTTTCAACAATTGTTTTCGTTTCATATATACTGTAAATGGCTGACTGAATATTCAATATCTATATGTAAGCACAAAGGATCGCACTATAATTTGAAACCAACAATATCAATTCTCCAATCACAGCTATACCTCAAAAGTCTTCAACATAATTGGCATTTTATTAAACCAATGCTTCGATTCAACTGATAATACATAAAAAAGTCAATAGACAGATAGCTTCGAGAATAAGCTGATCAGAGTGACTCGACAGACTTTTCTTCTTTATACCGATACCGTTGTTCCGCTTTATCCAAAAGTGCAAATAAAGAGTCAGACACATGTCTCGGAGCAAAACCAAACCGAACAATCGAATCTCGATTTTTCATTACTTTAACAAATAAAGAATCAATTTTGTTTGGATATAATGCAACTGGAGTTACGTCGACACCAACAATACCGCTTAATAACGTGTCCATGTTTTTCTCTTTCCTTACAATCAATACAGAATCCGCATGGAAAACACACGCATATATATAACCTTGACGAAACAGAGCTATCTCCCCAACTTCGTTGACACACATGCTATCCGAATCTCCAACGAGATCTACTATTCGAAAATAACCAGCATATTGGTCGGTACGGTCTACAATACGTTGAGCAATATTATTGAGAAATCGATTTTGCAGTTCTAAACCATTCATGATAGATAAAAACACAATACCACTAAGAATCATGAATATCAAAACCTCCACCAACGTCGATGCTAGGACCTGTTCGCTGAATAACTTCTTAACTTTCATCTTTAATGATAAATTATTCAAAACTCAACACAACTCAAAGATCAATTAAACACCTATATTGCATTTTCTGACCGATTACACCTGGAATTATGGCCGTTACTGTAAGTTGTCGTAACAAAGGACAAAACAAATACGGTTCAATATGGACTTTTATAGAACCCCAATCATAGGTTTGCTCAAAAACCCCGTTCTTCCACTCTCCTTTTTGAACATCATGCACCGCACTGAGAATTCGATAATGGACTTCAGCATAAATCATATCATTGGCTGACGTGGTCGTCAATCGAGCCACTGTGGCCAAACTAACCGTAAAAACGATCAACAGAATAACAGAAGCAACAAGCGCTTCTAAAAGAGAAACAGCTTTTAAACGGTTTGACAAAAAACACTCTGACAGTACTCGCCTCCACCGCTTATCACTCAAGCGCCCATGTATTATATTTTTTCTTTTCTGAAATAACACACACCACATTATTTATCAATTTATTTCTTATATCACTGCATGTACTTAAAATTTACTATATGTTCGAATCTTGCGCATTTAACAACCATCCTGCCTCTTTCCTCTCATATGGGGTGAATGCCCACAAAGGATAAGCCGTAGCTGGATTTTCTAGTAAAGTCAGATCATAAGCCATATCCTCATAATACCCTTCGGTAGAATAGTACACCAAACTATTGGCAACGATACATCCAGACACTATACCTTGTACTTGAGCGGCTCCATCTACCCATAACAATCCCCGTAAAACAGATGTACGAGCCTGACAATAATTCTTTCTTTTCACATCGGGATTACCCTCTCCATCTACGATGGCATAACCTTCTACACGACTATTAGCCCCAATTTCCAAATATCGATTAGGATTCTGTCGGCGCACAAACACTCCAGAAGGATACTGTAGATTCACCTCTTGCCCTACAATTACTGTATCCTCCGCAAATAACTGAACTCGTCCTTGAAAACCGTCTTCAATACGAATTGTATGACCTACTACCAATACATCTTTTAAGTTGCACGTACTATCAATTGTTATTTCATTCCCTAACAAGATAGCACTACCTTCAACAGAGATATTTTCACAAACTCCTTCAGCGTTTAACAACCGAGGTTGATACTCACAAAAACCTACAGCCAAAGAATCTGGCATTGCTTCCCATGACCCAGATTCTGAAAGTAAATTAAAAAGATGATCAATCTGCCTGTTGACATCGTAACGCAAAGCCGGCATTTGAGTACCAACATAAGCAGTACGTCCCGTTTCAACTGGTTCACCACAAAAAAACACGGAACGAATTTGTCCATATTGCACTCCTTGACGAGGCAACCGTAAAAAACCATGCAACACAGTGCGTCCTGTTAAGGATAAGGTTGTTCCTTTGGGACTATACCATAAATTACAACATTGATTTCTCAATGGAGGCACAGGATGGGTCGCTCCGAATAACCTTACAGATGATATTCGAGGATCTGACGCATGGACTCGAACAGCTTCATACAAACCCCATGGATAGATCGAAATATGCACCCTGCTATCCGATAGGCTATCGTAAAGTTGTATATTATTGCAATCATCAAGCTGATTAATTAAAGTACTGTCAACCTTATACCAAAGGAAAGCAGATTCAAGATTAGCTCGCTGTTGAGACACATATCCTGCTCGCGAAAAAAAAACAAAATCAGCCTCCCACAATGCCAATACTCCAAAAACTAAAAGCAACATCAAAGCAGATACCACCAATACCGTAGCAAGTACACTGGCTGATATATGCTTACAACGTTGCATGTCAGACAAAACGATTTTACAACTTAATTAAGGAACTTTTACAGAATAGGTATGATCGCCACAGACCAATATCAAAGAATCATTTATTAAACGCTGAAGACGGTAACCTTGAGCCGAGCCCCCCTCCTGCAGCAGATATCCTCGCCCACCAATCGAGACCAAATAATAGTTAACCCCTCGCTTACAAATACGCCCTGCACATCCCAATTGAACATTGGGGGCTTCCTGCTTAACAGTCTTAGATGCGTGTTTTACCTTTACAGCATTTGTTTGCTGATCCTTCACTGTTGAAATGATTTCTCTCAAAAAAGGATCGGGATAATCAAGCCAAAGCGTATCACTTTCATTCAGTGGAGATGTCACCCTTACCACAGACGGCAACTCAACATTTACAGACTCTGGTTTAGAGAATAGGACTTTCCACAACACGACTCCCCATACCCCCAAAGCCACAATCAATAAAGTATATGTCACCGAACGTGATCGCATAACACCTATACGCTTACACTGTTGCACTACTGCTCTGTAGATTCTCCTAAATCTTCTATATCATCTAATTCTGGCTCTGACGTCTGCCTGGGATCAACTATCAGAGTAAAAACACTCTCTTTACTCTGATACACTCCATTGGCAGCCGAAAGGCTCCATTGATAGACTCCTTCATCCAGTATCAATGCAAATCTGTCCGCACTATGGAGAGAATCAACCGTTAACAACGTATCTGCCCAAACGGACGATGCATTCAAAAAATCTGGAGAGACAATCGTCAAACGATACGTTCGTGCGCCTTCAATAGGACGCCAAAAAAACATCACTTCACCTGCTGCAACATGTGTTCCATGCTTTGGTGCCACCACTGTAATCGAGGTATTTTCAATATCTTGTTCAAAAATTTCGTCACACCCCAATAACAGCACGCACAGACACCCTATTATCGATAAAATGTGTTGTACTTTCATAATGACAATGATTTATCGGTCAACTGTTGAATAATAATAATCAATTGCAATGAGGTTTGTTTTCCCCGCCGAACTATTCGAAACTCAGACGAGAGGAAACGACATCGACCTAAATGCTGCTCCATATCATTCAGTGCACGCAATAAGGGTATAAACGTACCCGACAATATGACTTCAGCCGTTCTCAAGATAAAATCCTCCCCCTCTTGCGTTATATACGGAGTATATCGAACAATTTTAATTTCTTCATCATGAGTCCACAGCTTCATCTTTTCAAGTACCCCTCCATTAGCAATCAACTCTACCGAATCAAGTCCAACAGATGGAACGGAAGATAAATCAGCTCCTCGCATAGCCTGTGCAATCTCTTGCTCAGCTTGACGCACCTCTTTCCACAAGGTTCGTGTTCGAGCAAAGGCAAAGCAATAAGCCACACATGGAACGACCACCAATAATAATATCAAGCGTGCCCATCCCTCATATCTACCCAACCTGTTCATAATGTCACTGTAATCTCAAATTCAATTAATGCATTATCGCGATTCTGTGACAACTTATTGAGTTGTGCCGCATGTAATAATGGTTCAGATTTCAGTCCTTGTATTAAAGTGGAAACAGATCCTGCATCATCCGTTTTACCTTTAATTACAAGTTGTTCAGCGGCACATATTGGACTTTTGCCTTCCTCTAAGCTTTTCAACAAGGGCTGTACTGCTAATTCCGTCAACGTAATCGACAATGGAAGATGAGAAACAGCACGATCAATCAATAAAGCCTGACGTACAGATAATCGATGTGAAAATTCATTGATCACGGCTATACGTTGTTGTGATCGATGTTGTGTCTCTCCTTGTTTCTTTTCTTGGGCCGATAGTACACTGCGTTGATTCGCACGACGCTCTTTCAAAGAATCATAAATAAACGTATTACCCACAAGTAACAACAATAGACCAATAAGTACCGGCAAACGCAAACGACGGCATAACACCTTTACAACCAAACTACTTTGAACAGTAGGTTGTAATAACACCCGCCATTTTAACTCCTGCTGATAAAACGTCTTTGTAACATTACAAACTATTGATGCATCGTTTTCGACTGATGGAGCAAATTGAATACGCCCCCATACTATATGATTATCTGATAGATATTTATACAAACTAACGAGTTGTTCTCGACGAACAAAAGATATTGTTTTGTTTTTTTTCTCATCTGACGATACACTCCAAGCAAATTGATCCGGATTGGATGTTACTTTTTCCACTATCGATGTCTCCGTAGTCGACTTTGTAATAATTCCATGTCCTGAAACCGCAATCAGAACCAAATGGCCGGCACATTCCGCCTTATAAACTTTGGCATCAGGCTGCGTAATCTGCCGAAGAATATGACATCCTTTCCGATTCACTTTTAACACATACAGCAACACAGAGAACTGAGCCGTGCTTTCAAAACGAACACACAACACAACCAAATTACCAAGCACCTGTTTCAACAAACCCATTTCTCGACCCTTTATTCAATTACTGTCGGCTTAATAAAGACATTAAGTCTGCGCTCTTGTTTGTTATTTTTGTGCATACCGAAAATCCACTTCAAAACAGGAATACGAGCAATAAAAGGCAATCCTTGTGAACTCTTTTCATGCGATTGGCGATCAATACCCCCTAAAAGAACCATCTCCTCATTACGAACCCGAACCATAGAACGAAAACTACGTGTGGTGGTACCAGGAGGAGCCTCTTTTTCCGTGCGATCCGTAAATTCGCTTTGTGACAAATCAATCGTCATGGTAATATGTCCGTCTTCACTGACGTAAGGAGTGATCGAAAGGGTCATATTCGCCTCGACACTTTTCCAAACATATGAAGTAGACTGTACCGGATTTTGGGTACCCATATAAGTATTATTTGTCTCCTTATAATACTGCATTTCACCACTGCTAAGTACAGCTTCGTGTCCATTCAATGTCGACAATTTTGGAGTAGAACGTAATTCAATCGTTCCATTCTCTTCCATAGCTTTCAAAGAGGCATAAAAATTCGGAGTTACTTTGCCAAGTCGAATAATCCCCAAACCATTTACTTTGTCCACTAAATTATTAACAGCTCCTGAACCTAATGTCATATCAATACCCGGAGATAGTGTACCACTCGTTTGAGTTGGTGAAGTACCTACACCAAGACCTAACCCTGCTTCCAATATGACATCTTTTGACGCATCGACAATCATCACTTCGATTGTGATCAGAGGTACCGTCTTATCAATTTCATGCAAAAATTGTTCAACACGAGCCACATGTCGCTGATCACCGCTCGCAATCATGCTGTTTAAATCACCAAATGCTGCAATCTGAACCCCTTTTTTCAGATTCTCAGGGATCACGTCAATAAGCTTATCCACAGTACGATAACGCATTGGTATAATGCGCGTTGAAAAAATCCCCTCTCGCTTGGCTTCTCCAAACATATATACTCCCCCCTCTTCATAATACGTATAGGCTGTTCCTGTCAACAGAAGATCGAAAAGGGTTTTAACATCTGTATTCTTCAGATAAATACAGGTTTGAGCATTAACAGGAGTAATAAAAAAATAATCCAACTTCAACTGTTCACAAACATCCAAAATAATATCATAGATATTACCTCGATCAATCATGGCCGTAATTCGGCCCATACTATCTATTGCAAGCTGAGCAGGTGCAAATTGACGACGTCTCACATAATTTTGAACCGTTGATGGTTGCCCACCTCCCACAGGAATTGGCTCTGCAAACATCCAAGCCCCACTACCTTTTACCGGAGCCACCTCCAATTTGTTTATTTCCGCCAACACACTCAAAGCCTCTGAAAAAGGCATCGACGAAACATAACCTGAAATTGGCCGATCATACAGAGTTTGAGGAACGATCAAATTTACACCTGAGCTGTCCGTTAATCGTCGAGCCACATCTCGTAATGGGACAGCAATCAAATCATAACTGAGAGTTGAATCCGCACGATTATATACAATCGAAGGCACTGGGGGAGGAGCAATGGGCGCTTGATAAGGGAATATGGAAACGATATTACCCACAACACGAATATCCAATCCATATTGTTCACATAAAAACAATATTAAATCTGCTATTCTTGCGCGAGAAAAATTGCAACTCACCAAAAGGTTGGCACCATCCTGTACGCTAAGATTGACACCTCCAACTTGAGCAACAGAACGTAATAATTCTGAAAGCGACACTTGACCTACAGATAGATCCACTTCACTCAAATAAGTAGTATCTCGCAAGATTAAAGTATCCAAACGCGCTCGCACCTGAGCGATACGCTCCGTTTCACTGCTTTGAGCATGAAGATCTCCGCAAATGCAACATAATAGCCCGACACATATTAAAAGGTATATTTTTTTCATAAGCAGCATGGCTATTAAATTATTCTCGAAGTAACGGTAACAGTTCCTCTAAAGAGGTTTGCCCTGCATGGAACAATTCAAGAGCAGCATCTCGCAACGTAGTAACTCCTCGCTCTTTTAATTGCACACTCACATCTGGGCGATTTTCCCGAACGGCATCTGCAAGCTCTTCATCTATGGGAATGACTTCATAAATAGCCTTACGTCCTTTGTAACCCGTAAAATAACATCGTTCACATCCAACAGAACGGAAATATACGGTATGAGCTATCGCTTTTGACTTTCCATAAATCTGATTACACTCTGCTTCTGTTAATTCTGCAGGTTGCTTACAATCCGGACACAACAAACGCACCAGTCTTTGTGCCACACAAAGGATCAACGTACCTGAAAGCAAATATGGATGAACGCCCATATCATTAAGACGCGAGACACTTCCCCACGCACTATTCGTATGAATAGTTGAAAACACCAAATGGCCGGTAAGCGAACTGCGAATTGCCATGGCAGCGGTATCGGCGTCTCGAATCTCACCAAGCATAATAATATCTGGATCTTGCCGAAGAAACGTACGCAAAGCAGCACCAAAGGTTAAACCGATCTCCTCCTTAAGTTGAACTTGATTGACTCCCTCCAATGTATATTCAACTGGATCCTCAATCGTTAAAATATTACTCGACTCACGATTTAACTGTCGGAGCGTCGCATAGAGCGTTGTACTTTTCCCCGACCCTGTCGGCCCCGTAATTAACACCATACCGTGAGGACGTGAAATAGCCGCCGTATAATCGGACAGTTGCCGTGCCGTAAACCCCAAATTTGTTAATTCCAGCAGTTCTGCATGACGGGTTAATAAGCGCAATACAACTTTTTCCCCATAAATAGTCGGTAAAGACGAAACTCGTAAATCAAACTTCCGGTCTGCTCTGTGATATAAAATACGCCCATCCTGAGGTAAACGACGTTCTGAAATATCGAGACCCGACATAATTTTAATCTGATTCACCAGCGAGACATAATTACCACGATCAAGTACATATTTTTCGATGAGTTTTCCATCTATTCGTAACCTAACCCGACAACGATCTTCGTATGATTCAAAATGAATATCACTCGCATACTCATCAAAGGCTTGTCCTATCAAATCCATAAGAAAGCCTTGGCCACTTCCGATTCGTGTCCGATCTGTCAAATGAGGAGCGGCAGTCTGTTTATCATCACGACGATAGTAGCTGTTTAATAAACGTGATAATTCATTAGATTCGATCGGCTCAATTGCAATCTTAAAGCCTGATAGTACTTCAATTTCTTGTATAACATTTGTATAATTTCTTGATTTTTCACCTACACAACTTACACACCCATCCCCTTTGCGAGCATACGGAACAAGACGATAACTCCACGCTTCATGTGAAGTGAAAAGTTGTATAATCTCAGTCGGTATACGTTCCGGAATAGTCATGAGAAATTGGTATAAAAACGATAAAATAATTGAATCGTAAAAATTGAACCAATAGCTGAAACCAAAGGAATTGTCACTACTCGTCGGGCTGTGATCCTCATTATACACCAATATGCTAGGCCCAGCAAACAACCGCCAAACAGTAATATGAAATATTCGGATAACGTAACCTGCGGAGTTAGCAATAGCATAAATATTAAATCACCAGACCCACAATGCTGATTAAAATCGTTTCGCTGACCTCGGTAACGTAGTTTCAAATAGAGCCACACGCCACCAATCATCCAACACAATAGAATTATATTCAACAAACTATTGTATATAATTCCATTTAATGGGAATGACAATATGGCAGAAAACAAACCCGATAAACCAAACAATCCCAACCAAAACAGGGATACGCTCCGATATCGTAAATCGGAAAAAATCAATACAGAAGTTGGAATCAAAAGGAATAGTTCAATGAGCTGTTGTCCAATCATTATTTCGTCATCAAACATTAATTCTTACAATAAATTTTCCTTCAACACTCACAATAACACAATAAAATACAATACCTTACATTGATTTTACTTTGTAAAGTAATTTACTCGATTCTGCTATACATACTTCTATCAATTACAATTTGGACTTTAGTCCTTGACTGTCTCCCGTAGATTTTTATCCTGGTCTATTTCCCAGACATTGTATTCTCCATCGCCATCAAAGTCTACCACAGCAGTAGCTGTTGCTTTAAATCCGTGTTCAGAAGCTTCAACAATTTCGATTCGATAATTCGCATGTCCTCCATCCGTAACCAAAGGTTGCTGCTCAAAACCTAATTCTTCAAGAGAAGGAGAATATTTTGAGTATGTATAAAAATTGTTTTTTTCCAACGTGTGTAAAAAAACAAGCTGTTGCTGAGCTTCGGTACTTTTAGCCCGTGAAATCAAGGGCATCAGATTAGGCAAAGCTACCAACACCAATATGCCAATAATCACCAATACAACAAGTAATTCCGGCAAAGAAAAAGCCGGCACTCGACAAACACACACTCGCTTCATACTCAAACAATTGATTCAATAAAACTTGTTTATTTTTTGTTTCTATACGAAGATCGCAAGTGTAATGGACATATTATGATAAGTTACTATTCACTCTACTATTTTCCCTAACAACAAACAACTATCAATATAATATTCAACACAATAACAAAGAACGCACATGTTCATTGGCGAATAGACATTCAAAAAAACAAATCAATCATCCATATCTATCATAAACTCATATCATTTTTTATACAATTACACAGATCTAATAGAATAACACCTATAATCTATGTCTCATTAACAAGCTCACAACTAATCTCAGTAAAAAAAATAATGAATTCACGAATTTACCCTAATACCAGCTTCATTATTCTTCTTAAAGCAATTAACAATAATTCAAAAAGCTATTGATTTAAACCCTCTTACTCACAAAAAAGAGGGAGTTATTATACACTTATCTATTTTTTCAATTCGATGTTAAGATCTTTACTAACAGAGAATACATAGCATTGTCTATTTGTATTTACATGTCTCTTGTCTTCGCAGTTTACTACAATCCATATTTTCTAACCAACTAATACAACCGCTTATGAACTCATTTACTTTTAAATTAGTAAGTCTGTTCCTTTGTTGTACAATAGGAGCGGCCGTACCAGGTTACGGACAACAGACGATTACCCCTCCTTCGCCGGAGGCCGCAGCTATGATACGAAGTATCAACATACCGGTAGGACATTATACCGGCACTGTTGATGTTAATATTCCATTATACACAATTAAAACACGAGACTTTGAAATTCCCATTCAACTACAATATCACACCACAGGAATCAAAGTACAAGATTGTGCGACATGGGTAGGATTAGGATGGCGCCTTACCGCTGGTGGTAGTGTTGTACATATTATTCGTGGGAATAGCCGAGATGATGCTGAATTCGGATATGCCAATTGGGGAACTGTGGTCAACAATGCATCATGGGCCCTGAATGAGTTTAATCGTATCTCTTCTTATGATTGTGAACCTGACAATTGCTTTTTCGAATATCCTGGAAATTCAGGGCAATTTACCACTAACAGTCAAAATAAAATCTTTACCATTCCATACCAAAACATTGATATTCAACTTACACAAGACGCTCCTCTATCTTCTCAATATTACAAAATTACAGATGGTAGCGGTAATCAATACATATATGAAGCGTATGAACAAATTGACCAAACACAAGGCTCGACACAAACATGGTATTTAACCAAAATGAGAAGTCAACAAGGAGAAGAAGTGACTTTCACTTATGAAAGTGGGACTCCGTATTCATACTATTCTGAATACGACTATCATCGCATTATGCGTGCCTATTTAGATGCTAAAGGAGAAGTTCAGACCTCAGTTGAACAAGAAATTAATAAAAATATTCAATCTACCATTGAGAATCCAATATACTTAAAATCAATAAACTGGAACACTGGGAAAGTAGAATTCGTATCAGATGAGCAACGCCCTGAAGGTAATTTTGGCCGTAAATTAAATGAGATCAAAATTTATAACAATGATTACGGGTATATAAAATCTGTATATCTATCTTATGGTCAATTCTTAAATCGAGCTTTGCAACTATGCAAAGTAGAAGAAGGGAATACCCAAACAAATGATCGTGAACTGGTGTGTTGGTTTTCGTACAATACAGATCAGAACCTACCCGAACGTAGCTCTATGGATTTTGACCATTGGGGATATTATAATGGCCCCAACAGTCATCATGGCCATATTTTTCCCAGTTATACTGCTAAACTTAAAAAATTTGATGGAGCCGATCGCTCTCCATTCTGGCCATATACATCAGCCAATATATTAACAACTATTCATTATAAAAATGGAGGTAAACAAGAATTCAAATATGAACCTAATGATCGACTATCTGGAACAATTACAAATCAATACAATCAAATATGGGGAGGGGTACGTGTAAAACAAATTAAACTTTATGAAAATGCATCATCCTCTCCTTTAATTACACGATATGAATATACAAACGAGGCTGGATTGTCAAGTGGAACTACATATAGCAATACCATGGTATATACTTCTATAGATACAAATAATCCGTTGCGGAATCTTCCATTTTTATTCCGTCTTACTTGCCGCAGCATGACTAACATTTGCGACTTAAATGGAGCTGCAGTAGGTTATCAACGAGTAAAAGAAATCCAACCTAATGGTTCATATTCAATTTATCATTATACTTCTTTTACCGATCATAATGATACTCCTGCAACAAAAGGGACTCCAGGAGACACAGGCTTAGTAAATACAGGAAGTAACAATAATGATGGCATAAACTCTTTTCGAACTTCTAGTGCATATCAAAGAGGTTTATTGTTAAAACAAGAAGCTTTTGCTGCTGATGGCACACTGTTATCACGACAACTATTTCATTACAAACAGGATTCGGCGATTCGTGATTCCGTAAAAGGGTTTGCTATTGACTCTTCGGAGTATAATATTTTTGATGGCAATTCAGACAAGGAAGTTTCCACATATGAATTAATTTCTCAACCTGTACTATTAGATAGTATTATTACAGAAAAAACTGCCTATAACCTATATTCATTGACACAATATGAATATGATTCAGCAACTTTAGTATTACGAAAAAAAATTGAAGAAGGGCCGGACGCAATTAAATATACTGTAAAATATCTATATCCACAAGATCTATCATCCATCAACGGGACTTCAGAATCTGCACGAGCACTGTTGGCTATGCCCAATAGACACATATATGAATCACCAATCGAAATCTTACATTATAAAGGAGATTCGCTCGTGCAAGGCGAAATTCGCACATATAAACTTCTCATACACAACTCTGCAGATTCAGCCATACTCCCAGCAGATATACGCATATTACAATTATCTCAACCTATAGATAAAGCATCATACCAAGATATTGATTATTCCAATGATTTGACATGTGATCCTCGATATGAGATTAAAACTATCTATGCAAATTATGATAGTAAAAACAACATGATTAACAGCCGAGATAATTATGGAACGTCCACATCATATATTTATGGATATAATCAATCGTTACCAATTGCAGTAGTACAAAATGCTATAGCAGAACAAACGGACCAAACAACACTTCTTTCCGGTGAAATTTATCATACAAGTTTTGAAGATACTGATGGCCCAAACATTCGGACTATAAGCACTGCTAAAACAGGTCAAAAGGCGTACTATGGCCCGTATACTTTACAACTTAGCGGAACTCATCGAATCACTTATTGGGAAAGTACGACTGGTACAATATGGGATAAAATAGAAACTATCGCTTCAGGAGCTATAACAATAGGTGCATCTGGAAAATACATTGATGAAATACGCATCTGTCCTCAGGATGCACAAATGACAACTTATACGTATCTACCTGGAATTGGAATAACCTCACAAACAGATGTTAATGGAAATACAACTTATTATGAATATGACTCTTTAGGTCGTTTGGTTACTATCAAAGACAATGAACGACACCTACTAAAAAAATATGAATATTAATATCAAAAACACATCGTCATGAAAAAATATATTTTATCTATATTATTATTGTGGTGTGGATATTTCTTACAAGCACAAGAATACATTTCACTATCTCCTAATCCTTGTACTATTGACCAAGAAGGTGGGACCTATACTTTTGAGGTAGAATATTCTCCTTCTCCTGATTCTTTAGATAGATTAGATTATGTGAGTTTTTCATCCACATCTTCACAAATAAATTCAGTAGTTCAAAGTGGGAGTAAAGAATTAACGATCACATTTAATACAAATTCAAATCCATCGTTAATAAATGGGACTGTAACCGTATATTTTGTAGATCCGCGGGATATTTCCAATCGAATTTACGGTACTATATCCTTTGCACAACAGGCAGGGACTCCAGATTACTCGTTAAAAATCACACCCACATCTGTCTATTTTGACACTAAAGGAGGTTCGCAAACATTTCAAGTCTCTTACATCTATATGCAAGAGCCTGTACAATTAACGTATTTAGGTGCCACAGGACTTCCTGATGGATGCTCAGTAATTTCTAAAGCTAATGGAATCATAGAATTAATATGTAATCGCAATCCCTCCAAAATCGAAAAAAATTCCACTGTTACGCTTAAATATGCCAATCCTGTCAATCCTTCTACACCTCTGACTGTTTCTTTCACTTTACAACAAGCAGGTCTAAATTATAGTCTAATCTTAAACCCTAATTTTATATCAGTTTCTCCAAACGGAGAATGGTTAAACATTCAGGCTGAATTGGACCAATATGACACAGCCTATACATTACATTTACAGCACGTAGAAAATTTGCCTAATAAGGCATCCACTGAAAATTGGGTTGGCGGGAACGGTTTTACAATTACTTTCCCGGCAAATATGACGGGACAAACTTTAACAGGAGTTGCGACTGTAGCCTTTACTGATCCCTCAGACGCCAATGAATCCATATACGCCGAATTATCATATGAACAACCCTCTTTGCTTTCATTACCTCAGGAGGATGGCAAGGTTATTGAGTACACTTATCGTAACGAAAACGGCAACAGTTACAACACCAGTGTCAATCATTTAGATGGATTAGGACGTACAATTCAAATGGTGAATGTCGGAGCCTCGCCACAAGGTGGCGATTTGATCTCATTTGTTACATATGATTGTATGGGACGTAGTGATTCTGTCTCTTATTTACCTTATGTTCGCACGACTTCAGGAATCGGTCGTGATGCGACACCTGTTTCTTCTCAACATACATTTTATGCACAAAAGTTTGGATCCAATGCAGCCAATTACGCCAAGAATCTGAAACGTTATGATAGGGGGCTTGGTTTGGTTGAAGTGGCAAATACCCCAGGAGAAGCACATAATCTCACCTCGGGATATTATACACGATACACTTATCGTTTAAACACGACGGCTGATGCTATCAAACGTTATGTGGTATTGACTAACGGCTCATTACAATCGCAAGGTGTTTATGAAGCCGATCAACTGACTGTGTATCGTACGCTCAACGCGCAGGACGGTAATTCATCGCAACAACAGGAGAATCTAGAATATACCGATGCTCTGGGGCGAACAATTGCCAGTGAGGTGCGTGTTTCGGATCAAGATCGAAGAATTACCTATTATGTTTACGATGATCTGAATCGATTACGCTACATATTACCACCTATGGCGGACACTTATGATTGTTCGACACCGAAAACTGCTCAGCAGCTCGGAGATTATTGTTATTATTCCGAATATGATGAACGGGGAAATATTATCAAAAGTCAAAATCCGGGAGCAGAATATTCATTGGCCATTTATGACCGTCGGGGACGCTTAGCCATGAGCCAAAGCGGTAAACAACGTATCAATAATGAATGGAGTTTCACCAAATATGACGTTTTCGATCGTCCGGTATTGTCCGGTATTATTACTGGCGGAACTTATGAATCGCATAAAGCGGCTTTGGATGCTGCAACTGTATTTTATGAAGAGCGAGGCACGACAGTTCATGGTTATACTAACCAAAGTTATCCATCTGTACCCAATGCAAACAGTTATTTGACCGTCACCTACTACGATGATTACGACTGGCTGGCGGCCAATGATCCGCATGCATTTTCGGCAGCAGATGCACTCGGTCAAACACATACGACTGATGTAATAGGACTGACCACAGGTGTAAAAAATAAGGTATTGGGAATCTCGACTGATCAATGGCTCACAACAGTCACCTATTACGACCAAAAGTACCAGACAATACAGGCCATTTCAGACCTGTACCCCTCTGGAACAGAGATTACCTCCAATACGCACGATTTTCTGGGCAACGTTACGCAGACCAAAGTCAAACAGAGTGTCGGAGGTTCCACATATGAATATAACAAGTGGTTCAATTATGACAACTTTGGGCGATTGTTGTCGATTCAGCAACAGATCACCGGTGATGCTTCCAATGGAAAGGTCACACTGGCTTCATACACCTATGACAACTTAGGGAATGTGGCATCCAAATCCATTCACAATGGGGCGGAGACCGAGACCTACACATACGACCTGAACGGCCGAATCATTGCATCGACCTCGCCATCGTTCAGTTACACGCTTGATTACGAACAGAGCGACCTGCCGGGTGCCACACCTCGTCTCGACGGACAAATCACCGCATTGCGCTGGGGAGCGGGACAGACTCCCAACCGAGCCTACGCCTACACCTACGATCCTGTCGGACAACTTTCAGCAGCCGCATACAAAACCGCAACCAACGGCACTTGGAGCGCATCGAATGCCTATGCCGAAAAGAATCTGACCTACGACCGGCACGGCAATATCAAGACTTTACAGCGTACCGATGCCAACGGTTCGGTTCTGCACGAGCTCTCCGATATGACCTACACCGGCAACAAACTCCAGTCTCTGAAACTGAATGGAGGCAGCCCGGTCAATTACGCTTATGATCAAAACGGCAACATCACCTCGGATGGACGTCGGGGCGTGACGATCAATTACAATATTCTCAATTTCCCGGAACAAATTATTGCAGGGAATCAACAAGTTTCCTATATTTATAGTGCAGCAGGCGAGAAGCTCGCCACCAATGCAAACGGCTCTTTGACCTACTATCGTTCCGTAATGGTATATGGCAACGACAACAAACTGCTGCATATACTCACCCCTGAGGGGACGGTATCTCGCACTGAGGGTTCAGCCGGAACAAGCTACACATACAACTACTTCAAAAAGGATCAGATTGGCAGCACCCGGGCTGTTCTCTCGGCTGTCGGAAACTCACTGCAAAACGTACAGTCAACCGATTACTACCCATTCGGACTGGCATATTCAACCAATAACCTGAACAAAAACAAATACCTGTTCAGCGGGAAAGAGTTGCAGGATGCCTCAATTGGGGAAACAATTCTCGGACTGTACGACTTCGGTATGAGACAATACGATGCCTTTATCGGCAGATGGATTTCACAAGACCCTAAACATCAATTTTTCTCTGCTTACATATATTGTAACAATAACCCTATGAACTTAATTGATCAATGGGGATTAGAGGCAAATCGACTTGACACGTTAGACGGTCCTCCTCTTGGAGAAGTTACTATTTTCGGAAGGTACTATCCAAGTGTAGGTTCGAATATGTCCACCAATGATTGGAATTCCATTATCGGTTATTCTCCCAATACGGACACTGGAGAATGGAGTACACCCTTTATTCCGTATGTCCCAGAAGGGGGAGGAGCAAGTGGAGGAAACAGAATCTCATCTAACAAATCTTCACGCAAAGTGGACCCTAAGACAATTGAACAAATGAGATTCCTAACTGAATTTATGAAAAAATATTTCCCTAACTATAAATTTGCTGATAGAGTCATTTTTTATGCTGATCCTCGTTTATATCCGACTCGCAAAGCATATGGACTAGTAAACTCCGTTACACTAATTAACGGCAAATATTTAGTACGAATCTCAACAGAAAGTCTCAATTCTAATGTACATATATTCATGACGATGGGGCATGAATTAGTCCATGTAGCTCATTTTATTACTCTCAAGCGTGATTTATTTGGCGATTACTTTCACGATGCAACTGAATATGGCGCATATTTATGGAATGTCACGATTTTAACACATGACGACCCATATGCTCCGACTGCCGAGTATGGAAAAAATTGCCATGATCATGAGGAGCGAATTAAAACTCATATTCGATCTGAAACAAGAGCTACAACTAAGCAATTCGATGAGTGGGGATTGCCTAAGCAGCTCCCTGAATTTAATAAATAAGACTACGATTATGAAATGGTTACTGACATTACTGATTTTATTAACGGCTTGCCAATCCCATCCGGTCATTCCAGCTGGAGACCCTGGGCAAGTGGTTGCACATTTTGAGTTTGTCGAACTGCCAGACGGCAAAGGGGACACCCTGAAATGTATCACCTACTCCTTGAAAAATGAGAGCCAATACGACTATTACATTCTTTGGCCAGACCCTTGGGGGCTGTTATTGACAACTCATTTGGGTGACACATCGTGTTGCAATGCATATCTTTCTATTGCAGGATTAGAATTTTATCGTTTAAACGACGATCTTTCTCGACCCTATATTGATGAGAAATATCGGGAGCAAATTGAGACCGTTTTACGCCCCTATTTGTTAGAACAACGACATTATAGTGATTCGTACTTATTCCCCGACAGCATATCCTACAACAAAGTGAGGGATAAATTGCATCAAAGACGCATGAATAAAATTCTTCGAGCCACATCCGATCTCACCAAATCCCGACGGGAACGGATTCTGGAGGAATTAAAAGGCAATTACGTGGACTTTGAACCTGTTTTATTGAAGGCAGGTTCTTCAGCCGTAGTGGGTATATTCAGTAAACTAACTGACAGGAAAAAAAATATTTGCGAAGCTAAAATCCCTGCAGATACCAGCTATACGCAATTATATTACCAAGCTTTTCCTCCTTACTTGCCTCCCCGGGTCAATTGGGTATTTGCAGAGAAGGTTCCGGAGCCACCATTATATAGCACTTACATGAACCCAACTCCATTGCTTTGGTATTATGATCCAGAGCCATGCTCCAAATACAAATCGTACTATCCCTATTTGGGACAAGTGATTTGTCGCGATACGATTATTGTACCCACAAAATATTTATGGGAATAAAACAAACATCAGGTCAGTATAACTACTGACCTGATGTTTGTTTTATTCCATATCCAAAATTTCTATTATATTTATAGCGCAGCGGGCGAGAAACTCGCCACCAATGCAAACGGCTCTTTGACCTACTATCGTTCCGTAATGGTGTATGGCAACGACAACAATCTGCTGTACATACTCACTCCGGAGGGGACGGTATCTCGCACTGAGGGTTCTGCCGGAACAAGCTACACATACAACTACTTCAAGAAGGATCAGATTGGCAGTACCCGGGCTGTTCTCTCGGCGGTCGGAAACTCACTGCAAAACGTACAGTCAACCGATTACTACCCATTCGGACTGGCATACTCAACCAATAACCTGAACAAAAACAAATACCTGTTCAGCGGAAAAGAGTTGCAGGATGCTTCAATCGGGGGAACAATTCTCGGACTGTACGACTTCGGTGCAAGGCAATACGACCCCGTGATCGGAAGATGGATGTCTATTGATCTATTGGCAAACAAATTTCCTGATGTATCTCCATTCGTATATTGCTTAAACAATCCTATCAACTTGGTAGATTTATACGGATTAGAGCCAATCGAAGACTCGACAGACACCGACTGGTGGAACAAGATTTATTATCTAATGAATATTGAGATAAGTGCATACAATTCTCTAAATACAGCTTTATATGAAACCATAAATCCAACTCGAGCCGAATTACTAATGTGGTATGTCATTTCCCATAGTATGGGTCTGGAATTTCGTAACAATATTGGCAATAATAACAATCCAATATCACCGGATGGTGGTGCTCCAAGTACAGGAAATCGTATTGGGAATAATGCAAAGTCTGCAAAAAACAAATTAAGTTTACGACAGAAGCTAATTAATAAATCGGAACACTAGTGTCCCGTTAAGGGACTGTTAAGAGTTTATAATTGATTTATTTTTAGTTAATTACAAATGTTTTTTCTTGTACACGACTTGAACCGTAACTTTGGACTGACCATTTTATCTGTCAGCCTATGTTCACAGGGAAAACCGTATTTGCTCAACTTATGTCGCTCATACCTCGCAGAGACTTCAATACTTGTGTCGCCAGATACAAGGGAGATTATCGTTCCAGGAACCTTTCCTGTTACGATCAGTTTCTCGTGATGTGCCTTGCGCAATATGCTTCGAAGAACAGTCTTCGCGACATTGAGGCCAGCCTCATTGCTGTCGAGCATAAATTGTATCATAGCGGTATCAGTTACGCTGTTCCAAGGAACACTCTTGCCAAGGCAAATGAACAAAGGGACTGGCGTATCTACCGTGACTTTGGACAAGCTCTTATCAGGAGAGTCCGTCCTCTGTATGCGGAAGATTCATTCAGGCTCGATATTGACAATATGGTCTATGCCTTTGACAGCAGCACCATAAGTCTCTGTCTGAAGCTCTGTCCTTGGGCCAGATTCCGAACGACTAAGGCTGGTGTCAAGATGCATACGCTCCTTGATCTCAGGGGGAATCTTCCGGTCTATATCCACCTTACAGATGCCTCTGTGCACGATGTCAAGGCTCTGGACAATCTCTGTGTCGAGTTGGGAGCCATCTATCTTTTGGACAAAGGTTATGTTGATTTCATCAGACTCTTCAACCTCATCCACAAGAACGGAGCGTTCTTCGTCACAAGGGCAAAGGACAACATGCTGTACGAAGTTGTTGAGTCCAGAGGATGTGACCCCGAAGCAGGTATAATCAGCGATGAGATCATCAAACTTACAGGAGTCAAGCCATCCAGGTGCTATCCCGAGACTCTCAGAATGGTCACATATGAAGACTTCGCTACCGGTAAGATCCACCGTTTCCTTACCAACTTTTTGGGATAAGAAGCCCTGACAATCGCAGAACTCTACAGAGAGCGCTGGAATGTCGAGCTGTTCTTCAAATGGATAAAGCAACATCTTCATATCAAGTCATTCTATGGCACTTCGGAGAATGCCGTCTATACTCAAATTTGGATTGCTGTCTGCTCATTCCTGATTCTGGCTCTTGCTAAGAAAAAGTTTGGGCTGGAGCAATCATTATATACTAATTTCTCAAACATTAGGCTTTGTGTTATTTGAAAAAGTACCTATAAATCAATTATTTAACAAAAATCAAAATTTCATTTCATCTGATGAATATCCTAACTTATTCAGTTTGAGTTAATTTAAACGGGGAAGTAGTGAAAATTGATCTTTAACATAATGAAGCTGCACGCCGAATTTTTTATCGTCGTTTTGGCAAAGGGAAAGTATTAGGGTAGTATCTGAATTGTTTGTAAGGATAGACGACACAATAATTGTAGAAGATATTTGTATTGCACTTACCTTCCTTGAGCAAATAATGATATTCTTTGGAAGTTCCCATCCTGACTTTCGGATTGTTTGAAGGAGAGCTTATTTTGTCTTGCTGTTCTGCCACATAAACCGTCTCGAATTGCACCTTTGCATAAAGAGGGGATAAGTGTCCTAAGACAAGACTGACTCCAAACATGAAACACAATCTATATAGGCACTTTTTCATAGACACAAAGATATTACCATTTTGAATAATGATTGATGTCTATTTTGTTACATTTATGTTAAGTATTTATAACCGTTTATTACTCATATTTTATAAATTCCACATCATAAAATCACATAATACAATTATATACAATTAGTTATAAGAATTAAAAATTGGAATAGGTATCAATATCGGCAATAAAGCAGCTGTATCTATAATACAAAAGAAACCATAACCGCATTTTGAGCTATTTCTTTATTATTGGGAAAACCTAAATGCGATCAATTTGATCATCAGTTATTGTTTTCGGACGTTAACCCGCTATTATAATACACGATCTTCCAATCTGATAGTTATATAATTTATTGGATGACCATATTCCATTGATATCAATCAAATAAAGTGCTATATCAATAAGCGATCCTCACAATAGCTGTCTATCCAGACAATCAGCTCATTAAAACGAACTAACCCGAAGGTGTAGAACTCTTCGGGTTGGTTCATTTATTTATTATAACAACTCGTTGGTTGAATTAAATTTTCAAATATCAACAAATGAAGAAGTTACACAATTGGCGGATTATTAGTAAACTAGTGGTAACCACACCGTTAACTACTATTATTCTGCTTATGCGCAACTTCATAGCAAATTTCATCAGAATCCTCGGGATATGCAAGGATTTCGCTGGAAATCGTGTGAATGAACTCGGAAATGTACCCCGATGCGGAGTTGTCCCGAAGTTCTCCGACCTTGAAGTCATTGCTTTGGGCATAACTGACGAGGCATTCGGATCCGACAGTGAAAATTACCTTTTCCATCGTCTACATCATGAATGCAAAGAAGATTTGCCAAACCTGATTAGCCATCGGCAGTTCAATGCCCGACGTAAGCAGGCGGCACGACTTGCCGAAGAGATCCGCAAGGATGTGGCTGTCGCCATTGACGGCTCAGAGGATGTGTTTTGCATTGATTCCAAACCCATAAAGGTCTGCCAGAACGCAAGGGCGAAGCGTTGCGCCATGTGACGTGACAATGCGAAAGCTTCTCCGAACTGGGGATATTACGCTTCGCAAGGTCTGCACTAGTATGGATATAAACTCCATGCTGTCTGTGAAATACGTGGCGTTATACATTCTTATGACATAACGGAGGCAAGCGTCCATTACCTTCTTTTCCTCAAGGAGGTACGCTAGGAATATCATGACTGCATAATGTTTGGAGACAAAGGTTATCTCAGTACTGAGATTCATAAGAATCTCTTTGAAGTTGCAAATATCACCTTGGAAGTTCCGTAGCGGCTAAACCAGACAAACTGGCATCCGCCAACCTGGGCTTACAAGAGAGCCCGAAAACGTATAGAAACCATATTCTCCCCGCTCAACGACAATTTCATGATGATTCGAAACGGAGGTATCAAGCAAAGCTCCGAAAAAGAGTATAAAAACGCTAAAGGCATCTATGAAAAACCAAAGTTTTGGAAAGACCTTGTTCTTGTCGCTACTGGAGGATTCGTCATCTGATTAATTTCAGTTTTGTGAAAACAGGCCGGTCATTCCGGCCTATTTTTAATCCGATTACCCGCTATCATTCATAGACTGGACCTCTATTCTCACGCCACTCATCAGCAATGGCGGATTGGTCACATTGGTCACGCTGTGCGAAAAGAAAAATGCAGCATTTTTAGACAATATCAGCAAGCTGATCGACCAGTGGCAAGAGGTGCCAATGACCGAAAGCTACGGGCTGACGAGCGAAAGCTGACCTCGACCGCTAAGATGCAAAAATCGACTCCCTCTATGTCGAAATAGCTAAACTGCGTGGCGAGTTGGATCACCCCCGAACCTCCGAAGCAGTGGCAAGAATGCTGAAATGCGAAAAAACGGCATGCCTCGATCGAAAACCTCCCTTTGGAAGCAGCCAAATCAAAATCTCAAATCAATACATTGAAGTATGAAAGATTTTACCGGGAGCGAGTTGATCCGATCGAATACGGCCTAACAAAAGGGTATTGACAACACACCGCCTCCTGCGATTAAAGTCAAACTGACATCTCTGATCAATAACCTGCTCGATCCGATCCGCGAGGCATGGGAAGATCCGATCACGGTGAACAGTGGATACCGATGCCCGGTATTAAATAAAGCGGTTGGAGGGGTTCCAACCAGCCAACATCAAAAGGGGGAAGCGGCCGATCTTACAGTCGGATCTCCTGAACTGAATCAACAACTGTTCGACCTGATTGCTAAAGGTGATTTCGACTTTGACCAGCTGATTGACGAAAGTAATTACGGTTGGGTACATATCTCATACTCAGCTGGCAAGAATCGACACAAAATCCTGCATATATGAAAAATGTTCTCGTTGGAGCCGTTGCAACAGTCGGATGTCTCATTGCTTTTTTGATCGGGCGTTGGACCTCGCCCAAAACGCCCGTCCAGATTCTGCAACACGACATCCTACCTTCGATCGTCCGTATCGATACGGTTCGGGATACGTTGTTAATATCGAAATATGTCCAGGTGTAGCGTTTCGACACCATCCGGGACACGGTGGATGTCAAACCGGTCTATCTGCCAGTACCGGTCAGCAGCTACCTGTTCACCGATGATTCTACATATCGAATCGACATGGAAGGTTACCATGTCAAAGCCCGCAGTATCGAGGTCTATCCCCGCACCGTCACGCAAACCGTCGTCGAACGGATCGAGGTATCTGGAAAGCCCAAACGTTGGGGAATCAGGGTAAGTGCCGGAGGAGCAATTACGTCACATGGAATACAACCATATATCGGCATCGGGGTACAGTACCATTTGATCTACTTCTAAACCCTTGTAACATACGGCATGAAATTGTCGGACCGTGCCGGCAATCTGCCTCAGCAAACGTTTCCCCTTTTGCCGGATATCCACACAAAAGTGTTCACCGAAGGGATTCACCAAAAGTGTCAGACAAAAGATGTTCACACAAAAAGGTCGGCTTTCGGAACCCCAATTCCCCATACGACAAAAAGTGCAAAATTTCGCTTCTCAAGCAAAAAAATTGCACTTTTTAATTTTCTCCTCCCCTGCGAATCATCAGGGCAAGGCCATAGACACAAAAAGAGGTCACAGTTCAAACTGTGACCTCTTTTTGTAGCGAGTCTGAGACTTGAACTCAGGACCTCATGATTATGAATCATGCGCTCTAACCAGCTGAGCTAACTCGCCATCCCTAAAACCGAGTGCAAAAGTAATCATTTTTTCCTTTCGTGCAAACCTTCTACAAAGAAAAAGATGGTTTTTCCTCCGAAAGAGGATCAAAACAGCTCCAATCCCTCTCCCATTTCCTTCCCAACACCCCCAAGACTACCCTCCATTAACCGGGTTGACTTCCCACTTCCCGACAACGAAAAGAGGTTTCACACCTTTCGATGCGAAACCTCTTTTTTGTTCGGGTTGGAACCCGGGATCTGAACGATCAAATTTTTGACAAACCAATCTAATCCCGATACTATTGAATTTCAATAGAACGCTCTTGCGGTTTTTCAGCCTCAGGAGCCACTTTCGGAATCAGGATGTTCAAGACACCATGCTGAACACTGGCCGTAATTTTGTCCTGTTCCACGTTGTCAGGCAACAGCAGTGTCTGCTGGTATTTCGAGTACGAGAATTCACGACGCAGATAGCGACCATCTTGCTGTTCATCTTTCTGCTCCTGTTTTTTCTCCATGGTGACCACCAACTGGTTCTCTTCCGTAACACGTACGTTGAAATCCTCTTTGGTCAGACCTGGAGCAGCCAATTCCACTTTGTACTCCTTGTCGTTCTCAATGATGTTGATGGCAGGAGATGTACTCTTTTCCATCCACTCATTGCCGAAAAAGTCATTGAAAATACCCGGTAACCAATTCTGAGATCTTCTAGTAGGTAACATAATTTTGTCCTCCTTATATTTTATGTTGTTTATCTAATTTGTCCTCCGGGACCTTCCCGGATTCGATATAGGAATGGACAAAACCCATGCCAACAGCCCCATTGGGACAATTCGTCACAAAACAACACAAATAACTGACAACCAGACGATTAAATCGACAAAATGACACATCAGAACTGCCAGAGAGACAAAATCCGATGACAGAAAGGCGGAGGTTTCTTACGAACGTTTTATCTTTGCAGTCTGAACGGTCGTTTAGGCTGGTCTATCCGGTCATTTTCGGCCAATTGAATTACCAATTTTACCATCCTCAATGGGAAAACGCTGTCCACGTTGCAACAGTCGGTTCGATTATCCGATCGATACCGCTATCCAAACAAACCAGGTTGGCACCCCGCCCCGCACAGCCCACAAAGATTGGGCAACCCACTGCAACATTCCCCTCTCGGAAGAGCAACTCGACTACATCACACGCAATTACAACGATCTGCTTTGCCCTCACTGTATGCAAAGCATTGCGGCAGAGGAGCATCCGGTATCGGTTCGTGAGCTGTCCAACTTTTTGCTCGACCTCTCACGCACGCTGATGGGAGCCGGAGCACACACTTCCCGAGTGGTACGTAATGTGACCCGTATTGCCGAGTCATTTGGGTACAAGGTGGATATGACCATCTTTCAGATGCACATCACCATGACGATCCGTCATGCCAAAGACGATACGGTTCGACGCACGTCGGTTGGAAAAATCGGTGCTGCAGCCTTCAATTTCAACACCATTTCGCAAATCAGTACATTGAGTTGGGAAGCCCACGACGATCACCTCTCGTTCCGGGAGCTGCTCGAGCGTTACAAACAGATCATCCATGAGCCCCGTTTGTCCCGCTGGTGGGTACTGGGTCTGGTGACAGCGGCCAATGCCTGCTTCTGTCGGCTGTTCGGAGGAGACGTCTATGCCATGGGGATCGTTGCCGTTGCGACGTTGATCGGCTTCTTTATCCGGCAGGAGATGAGCGCCCGACACATCAACCACATGGCCATTTTTCTGGTCTGCTCGTTTATTGCTTCACTGATTGCCGCTACCGGCTTTTGGTTTCACCTCGGCTCCACACCCGAAACAGCACTGGGTACCAGCGTACTGTTTCTGATACCGGGGGTACCGTTGATCAACTCGATTTTCGATCTGCTTGAAGGACACGTACTGGTAGGTATCTCCAGAGCTGTCAATGCTTTGATTCTGATTGTCTGCATTGCGTTAGGTCTTTCGGCCACAATGTTAATTTTAGGACTGGACATGCTATGAATGGGGAACTTATCGGACAACTTTTAGCGGACGGTATTTTTGCAGCCGTAGCCTCGATTGGATTTGCAGTCATCTCCAATCCTCCACGCAAAGCCATCTTTATTTCGGCCCTGCTTGCCGCCATCGGCCACGCTCTGCGCTACTATTTGCTCAACCACACACCATTGGATATTGCCATGTCATCGCTGGTGGCAGCCTTTACCATCGGAATGTTCAGTATGTTGTGTGCCAAATTGATCCACTGCCCGGCTGTGATCTTTTCGTTTCCATCGCTGCTGCCGATGATTCCGGGCATGTATGCCTACAAAACCGTATTGGCTTTGATGCAGTTCATTCGGGGCGGCGACATCGTACGCCAAAACGAACTGATGGTTGAATTTTTCCGCAATGGACTGACCACGCTATTCATCATGTTTGCCTTGGTAATCGGCGTTGCGTTGCCGATCTTCATCTTCCACAAACAGTCCTTCATGATGACCCGACTGCTCAAAAAGAGCCACAAAGCCGCAAAATAAGACCTACGATCCTCTCCTTCCTCGGACAAGAGTAGAGTCAGAGAGCACGCTGCTTTTCGACACAGGGAGCATTTGAGGCCAAATCAATACCCATACCTGCGCACATACTACCCTTCACCGGTACCACAAAGCGCAGTCGAAACGTCAGAGGCGGGAAAGAACGTTTGTTCTTTCCCGCCTCTGACATTCATATATACTCTCCTTCGGTTGGCAGCGGATCAATTTACCACAAGCCCCAATTCCGTTTCTGGCAGGGCAGGACGCAGCCTCATTGACATTGGTTCACTCCTTCAGGAGCGATACCGCACGCCTGTTTTCGTCAGGCATCAGGCCAGTTACAGAACCAACCGTGTACCAACCGTCCGGGCCTCTATTCCCCCCACAATTTGGCCAGATGGACCAACGTTTTGCAGGCACGGCACATGGTATCGACCGAACAGTATTCAAACTTGCCGTGGAAATTCATTCCACCCGTAAAGAGGTTCGGACAGGGCAGTCCCATATAGGAGAGGCGTGAACCGTCGGTACCTCCACGGATCGGACGGACAACAGGAACCACTCCGGCCAAACGCATCGCCTTTTCAGCCCGGCCGATCACCTCGGGATGGGGTTCGACCATCTCACGCATATTGTAATACTGATCCTTGACGGTCAACGAGATCACCCCTTTACCATACTTCTCCTCGAGCAGGTTGACCACACTTTGCAGATAGCTCTTTTTGGCCTCGAACTTCTCGCGCGAGTGGTCACGGATGATATATTCCGATGTGGCCTGCTCCACGGTACCGTTCATTCCCACCAAATGGTAAAAACCGTCATACTCTTCGGTATGTTCGGGACGTTGGGCTGCCGGCAAAAGGGCGTTGATTTCGCAAATCACCTGCAGGGCGTTGATCATTTTGTCCTTGGCATACCCAGGATGGATATTTCGACCCTGTACGGCAATTTTGGCACTTGCGGCATTGAAGTTTTCGTACTCCAGCTCCCCTTCGAAACCGCCATCCACCGTATAGGCGAAATTGGCCCCGAAATTTTCGACATCGAAGAAGTCCACTCCACGTCCCACCTCCTCGTCGGGTGTAAATCCGATACGTACCGTACCGTGCGGGATTTCGGGGTGTGCCATCAGGTATTCAGCGGCTGTCATAATTTCAGCAATTCCGGCCTTGTCATCGGCCCCCAACAGCGTGGTACCGTCGGTCGTGATCAGGGTATGTCCTTTGAAAAAGGACAATTCCGGGAATTCGGCCACACGCATGGTCAGCGATTCGTTCAAACGAATATCCTCCCCATCGTAATCATATACAAACTGGGGTTTGATCTCCACCCCGGTCATATCGGGGCTGGTATCGACATGAGAGATAAATCCGATTACCGGTTTCTGTTCGCAACCGGGTGTAGCGGGGATTGTACCGGTCACATATCCGTGCGGATCGATCTCCACATCGGCAAGTCCCATAACGAGCATCTCCTCTAGCAACAGGTTCAACAACGTAAGCTGTTTGGCTGTTGAGGGGAAGGTTTCACTTTCAGGATCACTTTGCGTATCCACGGCCACGTAACGTAAAAAACGTTCTACAAGCCGTTCTTTGTCAATCGTAATCTCCATGATATCGTTTTTTTGTAAAATCATTTATTGTCAACTACTCTTCTCCGTGGCCGTACAGAAGCCTCCGGAGAAAATGATGCAGTTCCATGTCCACTCGTCAGCACATTACTTTCCATTGCTGCGGGTGGACACTCACAGCCCAATCGCACATTGCCGAGCAGCACTAACCAAATTCAACAAATTCAAACGATCTGGAACGGATGCAGAACAACTGTCCTTGCACCTTTCCTCCGTTAAACGTATCACAAACGGTGCGGCTCAACCAATGGGGATGCTAGCACGCCTCTACTCTTCGGTTTTTGCCCGCAGGCTGTCCCAAATGAAATAGGCGATGATGGCCACATACATCACCACAGCCAGGATTTCGGCACCTTGCGACTCATTCCAGGTTGTGGCAAACCAATCGGCGCCGAAATATTTCAACAGAGCGCTCACCACGCCCATCAACGCTCCACCGGCAATAAATCCGGAAGCGATCAGTGTACCACGTTCCCGACGGGATTTTTGTTGAGCTTCGCTTCCCTTACGGCTGGCCACGAACCAACTGATCAGGCCACCGACCAGCAGCGGGGTATTCAGCTCCAACGGGATAAACATACCCAAAGCGAAGGCCAGAGCCGGCACCCCGATCATGGTCAGGATCAGAGCCAGAGCAGCACCGGCCAAATAGAGCAACCACGGAGTGGAACCACCCTCCATCAAAGGTTTGATAATGGCCGCCATGGCATTTGCCTGTGGAGCCACCAGGGCGCCCTCACCCACAAAACCATACGTTTTATTCAGAATCATCATCACCCCGGCCACAGTTGCCGCAGAGACGGCCGTACCCAGGAATTTCCACCCCTCCTGTTTAGAGGGAGTTGTTCCGAGCCAGAAACCGATTTTCAGGTCTGTAATGAAGCCGCCCGCCATCGAAAGTGCTGTACAAACTACACCGCCGATAATCATGGCTGCGGTCATTCCACCGGTACCGGTCAAGCCTGCACTCACCAAGACCAGTGAACTGAGGATCAGGGTCATCAGCGTCATACCGGAAACCGGGTTGGTACCGACAATGGCGATGGCGTTGGCTGCAACCGTTGTAAAGAGGAACGAGATAATAAAGACGATCAGGATAGCGATGATCGAATGGAACCAGTTGTCCAACACCCCGAACTGGAAGAACAGGAAGGTGGTAAGCAGAGTAGCGATCAGCACCGAAAGGATCAGCTTCATCGACAGATCCCGTTGGGTACGTTCCGTAGAGGCAGCGCCTGCGTTTTTCTTACCCTTGAGTTCACTGACAGCCAGGCCCAATGCCTGACGGATAATTTTGGACGAACGGATAATTCCGATCACACCGGCCATGGCAATACCGCCGATACCGATATGGCGGGCATAATTCAGGAAAATATCTTCGGGCGACATATCTCGCAGCAAGGTGGTCACGCCCTCGCCTACTGCCAAGGTTTGACCGTCTGCAAAGTGGCAAATGAAGGGGATCAGCACAAACCATACGGTGAAAGATCCGGCACAAATAATCGCCGCATATTTCAGCCCGATGATATAACCCAAACCCAACACGGCGGCACCGGTATTTACCTTAAAGACCAATTTGGTTTTATCGGCCAAAACAGCACCCCATTCAACGATTCGGGTCGAGATGTTTTCGGTCCACCAGCCGAAGGTGGCGATAATAAAATCGTAGAGACCGCCGAGCAGACCGCTCACAGCCAACAGTTTGGCCTGATTTCCCTTCTTTTCGCCCGAGACCAGCACCTCGGTGGTTGCAGTAGCTTCGGGGAAGGGATAGCGTCCCTGCATATCCTTGACGAAATATTTGCGGAACGGGATCAACAGAACGATACCGAGCAGACCGCCAAAGAGTGATGAAAGGAAAATCTGATAGAATTTGGCCTCAAGCCCCAGAATATACAGAGCCGGCAGCGTAAAGATGGCTCCAGCGACGATCACTCCGGAAGAGGCTCCGATCGACTGAATAATGACATTCTGGCCCAACATATTTTTTCGGCCGGTCAAATTGCCGACCCCCACGGCGATAATGGCGATTGGGATAGCGGCTTCGAAGACCTGTCCGATCCGCAAACCGAGATAGGCGGCTGCGGCCGAAAAGATGATCGCCATCACGATACCAAAAGTAACGGAATAGACCGTTGCTTCGCGCGGGCGACTCGAAGCCGGCATCACAGGATGATACTCCTCACCAGGTTTCAGTTCTCGATAAGCGTTTTCGGGCAGTGACACGGGCTGCTCGTTTTCGGGTTGACTGTTTTCGGATTGCATGTTCAGTTAATCTATATTTGTATTTATCATTTTAAAAGGTTCCGTTTTATCTTCGATCCGGGACAAGAGCCCCATCCTGCTATTGGGTGTTCCCAGTTACGGTTCATGGCTATTGTCCACACCAAACTCGAAACAATATTTTGCCGCCTTGTCTCGATCGGTCTCGCCTCATGCAAAGCATCTTGGTGGCCGACATTCAGGCTCTACCATCCATGACCTTTGCCCCTGGCCTACCTTCCACCACCTTGAGGCGATCAATTGACGCATCCCAATAACAACCTACATGACAATGCATTCCACTAATGCACCGCAAGGCTTATCGAGACAAGTCACAACACGAAGCACCTCGTTTGGTCAAAATCTCTCAAAGATAGCCACTTTTTAACTAAAAGTGGAAAAATTCCACTAAATTTGCCCGCTAAATTCAAGAAGACTATGTGGTTGGCGCTCGCTTTTTTATCCGCCCTGTTACTGGGTTTCTACGATGTCTTTAAAAAACAGTCGCTCAACGGCAATGCGGTATTACCCGTTCTGCTGCTCAACACGCTTTTTTCGTCGCTGATTTTTCTGCCGTTCATACTCTTGTCGGCCTGGCGGCCCGAACAAATGGCCACCCATCCGCTTCTGTATGTCCCCTCAGCCGGTTGGGAGGTGCATCGTCTGATCCTGCTCAAATCGCTGATCGTTCTCAGCTCCTGGACCTTAGGCTATTTCGGGCTGAAACATCTGCCCATCACCATCGTAGGCCCGATTAACGCAACCCGTCCCGTCATGGTGCTGGTCGGAGCGCTGCTGATTTTCGGCGAACGCCTCAACCTCTACCAATGGATCGGTGTCATTTTGGCCGGTATCTCTTTCCTGATGTTAAGCCGTTCCGGACGCAAGGAGGGGATCGATTTCCGGCACAACCGCTGGATCTATTGCATCGTCCTGGCAGCCCTGCTTGGCGCTATTAGCGGTCTCTACGATAAATACTTGATGCGCCAACTTGCCCCGATGATGGTACAATCCTGGTACAACCTCTACCAGTTGGGAATCATGACCATCGTGTTGCTGATTCTTTGGTGGCCCCACCGTGCAAACTCACCTTTTCATTGGCACTGGAGCATTCCGTTGATCTCGATCTTTTTGTCCGCTGCTGACTTTGTCTATTTTTATGCGCTGAGTCTCGACGGTTCGATGATTTCGGTGGTCTCCATGATCCGACGGGGCAGTGTGATCGTTTCGTTCCTGTTCGGGGCGCTGCTGTTTCGTGAAAAGAATCTGCGCAGCAAGGCGATCGACCTGCTGTTGGTGTTGATCGGTATGTTGTTCCTCTACTGGGGTTCAAAGTAGTATATAGGCATAACACACTGAGGCCTGCATTTCGATGAGCGAACTCGGATACGTGACAGCCCCGAATGCGAGGCAATCGGATACGTTGCCTAATCAGGTTATCGAAGGCAATTATCAAAGAGATCCTGTCATTCTGGCGATCCAAACGTCACAAGGACTCCAGGCTCCTCTCACAACCATGACAATCAAAACAGAACTGGCACTTCATACGACACAGGATCGTATAAAATGCCAGTAAAAAGCCTATCATCGGCCCACGAACGGCTGTGCAAACAGGCACACGCCACTACGCGCACAAGTACACACGCAGGTGCACGAACAGCTGCATACGCACGAGTTACGACAGAACTGAACACACCAACGAGCACACAACCGACTACACGAACGGTTACACATACAAGCTACTCAGAACCGAGTACAGCAACAGATACCCAACCGAGTCCACGAATGGCTGTGCAAACAGGCACACACGCCACTACGCGCACCAGTACACACTCAGGTGCACGAACAGCTGGAAGTTTTCGTTATTTTGCTTTTTTCTTATCCTTGCCAAAGAAGAGGATACAGACTGATCCTCCCAGTGTAGAAGAGTAGTTAAAATCTCTGATACTGCTGGTTTGCACCGATCCGTCCATGTTGTACTCTTTGGCTTTAAAATGCACCGGTGAGAAACTAATATCGTAGAAAAGGCGGACACCCAGATTTCGGCCCACCAGATACATGAACGACAGTCCGGTGCCGAATCCGAAACTTTCACTGGAACCGATCTCCCTCAGAGGTTGACGAGTCTGCCCCTTCTCCAAACCGTCGGCCAATTGCTGAGACTCGGTAACGCCTCTTGACAGCTGTGCCACCGGAAGATTCACTGGCAGGGCACTTCCTGCTGGGCAGGATTCAGTACGGCATTGACCCGGTTTTTACGAATGGAATAGGTACCACACAGCAGTTTCGACCCAACGGACCAATGTTTGGACAGAGGATAGGAGAAGTAGGCACCGGCCATCACTTCGGAGACCTTCAAAGAGGAGATTTCGATACGTTCCAGACGACTCATCAACGCCTCACCATCCACCATCTGATTATCCTGCAAGCTCACAGCCATCGGCATGCTGGCAATGGTTGCCCTACCTCCGATACCGATATATCGATTGATAAACCACGCTCCTTCTATACCCGAGATTGCACCCGTAGAGACCTTGATTCCGGCATGATTAAAATAGGCCATGCTTTTCCCGGCCCAATTGAACCCCATGTATAGGCCAAAAAACGAGGCTTTCCGGTCATAGTTGAAATGGGAGTCAACCCGATCGGGACGGCGCAATCCCCGATCCTTATAGATCAGATCGGTCAAATAATAGCCCAATTCCGTTGACAAGATACCGATTCCGGCACCGACCAGGACATCAGAGATCCAGTGTTTATTGTTCATCAGACGGCTCACGCCGATTGTCGTAGCGGTCATATATCCGCCAATACTATACCAGGGGCTGTGGGTAAGGCCATACTCCTTATGCAGGATGGTAGCCGCCATAAAGGCTGTAGCGGTATGTCCCGAAGGGAATGAGTTGTTACCCGATCCGTCTGGGCGGGGTTGCTTGACCGAATATTTCAATGTATTGACAAAGCCGGCCATCAATGCCGCAGAGAAGACGTTGGATACCAGCATACGCCCCCAGGAGCTGCGTCCCGGCACGCCGGCCAGTTTCAAGCCATAGGTCAATACCATCGGTCCATATTGCAGATAGTCGTCGTAATGGTATCGGAAGGTAGGGATATAGGAATCACGCAGGGCATTGAAATGGTATCGCTGGTCGTTGAGAACCACACCGGCCACAATCAAAGGCACCGCCACATAGGTCATTTTATAGAGTCGAGTTTGGGTCATCCGATCGACCTTGAGTTGGAAGCGTTGCCAGCCGTTCAGCCGTACTGCACTGTCCAGAGCCAGGGTATCACCGGCCACAGTATCCGGTTGGAACATCGGATCGGCAATTGGTGTGAATGGGAATGCATCGGCAGAGGGCTTGATACAGCTTGCCGAAACGGACAGGGGCAAACAGATGCAACCAAACAGGACACAACAAAACAGCATCCTGACCCATCTAGCACCATATGGAAAAAAACGTTCCACGATACTCTCGTTTGAAAAATTTTCCCAAAGGTACGTTTTTTTTTCCTAAATGACCACCGTAGCAGGAACTTTCTGCGGTTTTAATGGGCTTGCATTCTGTACTCTTTCGGGGTCATTCCCACATGTTTTTTAAAATACTGGCCAAAGAATGAGGGGGTGGGGAAATTGAGATAATCGGCAATTTGCTGTACAGTCAGTTGTGAGGTTTCCAACAGAGCCTTTGCATTGCGAATGACCGAACGGTTAATACATTCGGTTGCACTGGATCCCGAGACGAGTTTAACGATTGCCGACAGGTATTTTGGGGTCAAGCACATTTGTTCGGCATAAAATCCCAAATCACGATGTGTTCGGTAATAGGTAGCGACCAAATAGAGGAATTTTTCGAACAGTTCTTCCTGACGGCTGCGGGTTTTACGGGGTTCGAGCGTTTTTCCACGATTGATAATCGCCCCAATTTCATAAAAGAGGTTCAATATTAAATTTTCGATGATCTCTTTGTAATAGGGGTTATCGCTATAGGCTATTTTCTTTTGGATCAAATCACGCACCTCAAAAATTGCCTGCATATCCTGTTCCGTCAGGGAGACGCAAGGTTGATCCCGCACGGCCAAATAGAGCTGCACTCCCATCGACGGATCGACATCAATCACCCGATCGATCTTCAGCATTAAAGCACATCCCGCAAAGTCATCGCTACGGCTGACCGGCTGCACCACTGCCCCCGGCAGAAAGATGACCATATCGTGTTGGCGGATCGGATACTGTTTTTTATCGATTGAGATGACAGCCTCACCCTGTTGGCAGATACACAGGCCCATACCATGGATCTTTTGGGGCATTACGTAGATATCAAACGACATGGGGTTTTCTGCCGTCAGCACAATACTTTTGAAGACTGCTTCGTCATCATGACCTTCAAACGAATCGACCACTTTCACTGTATGCTCTTTCACAAGACTTTTCAAATTTGACTGTTCGCTACAAATTTAACCAAACAAACGACACATTGCCATTCTGACGCCACGGAAGCAGTCATTCACCAACGGGGTTATTACAGGCCCAACACGGATCTGCTATCGCTCCACAACAGCAATGCTTCCACAACAGATTTTCTGTTTAACCAACATGAACCCATCACCCAAACGCTTCATTCGCATTCGGCACTTTCCGGGTATCCTGGCAACACCACGAATTCATCACCGACTTTCCCGAATATGTGTTCTACCTCACTCCATGACCGATACGCTTTAAATCTTCGCTGCGTACACAAACACACGTGCAACTCCACAACGGACGGGAGAGGAAGATGCCACGCTGGGGAGGATGCCACATTGGGGAACATGCCACGCTGAGGAACATGCCACGCTGAGGAACATGCCACGCTGAGGAACATGCCACGCTGGGGAGCATGCCACGCTGGGGAGCATGCTGACCGGTCACCATGGATCGCATATCCTTTTAACGCACTGCAAATGCGCCGCAGCTTTTCACCATGCCGCAAACACACCACAACTTAACCTCCGCAACGCTTCGGCATTGACACGCAACCGTTTTTTCTATACGACACATGCAGATTTTGGACTCTTCATCTCTCCTGTACGACTCTTCCGGACCATCCACAGCTCGAAAGATCTGCGGTCCACATCAATACGGCCGCACACATATTTGCTCAACGGTTCAAGCCACATCTTGGCCCCAACCGCACCGGATCACAAGCCACCCTGATCACAAGCCGCCCCCCACCATCACCCGCAAACAAACACCGATCGTATCGGATCACTATTGCATTGGATCGACAGTAGCACATCATGGCCCATCACACAAGCTCTGTTCCCGGCGCATCTGCAAGCAACGTTCCATGGCAGGATACGGAATTCTCCATGCCAGGACGGGATTCAAACTTTCAGAGGATGGTGCGTTTCCCGAAGATGGGAGAATCGTTAAAGTTTTTCCGCTTTATAACCAGCCGCTACCACTACAGCGATGATCTTCTCATCGGGAACATCCGCCGTAACGGTCAACACCCGATCCGTTGTCGAAAGGTCAATGTTCCACTGTTCACGAGGTACAATTTCGTTTAATTTATCAGCTATACGGGCTACACAGCCGTCACATTTTGCATTTGTTTTAAACTTGCTGGTTTTCATAACTTTTTGATTAATAGTTCTGGTTTCACATATACTGTTTCGGGTTGCAGCCTAACGTAGCTTTTACCCCCATATCATACTTAATCGATTCAAGTCCGTATTTATTGTTCAGGTCTTGCAACTCGACTTTTTTTCGCCCGGGGTTCAAACCTTGCAACCTGATCTGTTTTCACCCCGAGGTCCAGGCTTTGCAACCCGATCTGTTTTCCCGCCCCGAGGTTCACACCTTGCACATCCACGACCGGGACAAACCTCAGCTCTCTATTTCCAACGCAACCGCAAACTGTTCATCACCACAGAGACCGAACTGAAAGCCATCGCCGCACTGGCCAACATCGGATTCAGCAACAGTCCACACACCGGATAGAGTACGCCGGCAGCAATCGGAATGCCTATCAAATTGTATATAAAGGCCCAAAACAGATTCTGGCGGATTGCCCGTACGGTATCTTTTGAAAGCCGGTAGGCCCGAGGGAGTAATTTCAGGTCAGAGGTGATCAAAGTAACCATGGCCACCTCCATCGCTATATCCGTTCCCCGCCCCATAGCGACACTGACATCTGCAGACGAGAGGGCTTGCGAATCGTTGATACCGTCTCCGACCATAGCGACCGTATGCCCCTCAGCCTGCAACCGGCGAATATATTGCTCTTTGTCCGCAGGCAGCATCTCTGCCTGAAATTGTGAAATACCGAGCTCTTTGGCAATCGCTGCGGCTGTTTTTTGGCTGTCGCCGGTCAACATGCAGATTTCTATACCGGCACGACGCAGCTCTTTCAAAGCCTCCGGCGTGGTTGTCTTGATCCGATCGCTAATCACCACGACAGCCAACAGTCGGGTTCCGCAACCGCCCAAGACAGTGGTACATCCAGCCTGCTCATGGGCCGTAATCTCCCGGGCTAACGATGGCTCCATTTCTGCCCCATAACGCTCTGCCAGTTTACGACTGCCGATCCAAAACGTTTGTTCTGCTCTCTGCCCCAAGTCAGATGAGGACCCAGCCGCTACGCTTTCCGTTGTGGCATCCGGCGTTGAGGCCGACGGTGAGACGGAGGATTCCACATCGCTCCGGGCGGCACTTTCCGCCTTGAATTCAACACCTTCACCCGTCAAGCTCTCAAACAGAGACAAAGGACACGTGTGAGCCTCCTGTTGCTCCAGATAACGTACCACAGCCTCTCCCAGGGGATGTTCCGATCGGGATTCGGCTGCATAAAAGAGCTCCTGCCAATAGCGGTGTTGCTCTTCCGTACCCGCAGTCCACAACCACTTTACCACTTCGGGACGGCCTTCGGTCAAGGTTCCTGTTTTGTCCAACACCACCGTATCGACTTTGCACATACGCTCCAGTGCAGCAGCATCTTTGATCAGGATCTGCTGTTCAGCACCCTTGCCGATTCCCACCATCAACGCAGTGGGTGTAGCCAATCCTAAAGCGCAGGGACAAGCGATGACCAATACGGACACCATTGCCAGGAGCCCATAGGTAAAAGCCTCTTCGCCACCCAGTACCAACCAGAGAAGAAATGTCAGCAGGGCCAGGCCGATCACCACCGGAACAAATACGGCAGCAATCCGATCGGCAATGCGTTGCACGGGCGCTTTACTACCTTGTGCCTCCTGTACGGTCCGGATAATCTGCGCCAGCAAGGTATCGCTCCCCACTTTGGTTGCCTCCATCACAAATGAGCCACGTTGATTGACGGTCCCTGCCAGCAGTTTGTCACCCGGATCTTTACGGGCAGGGATCGGTTCACCGGTAATCATGCTCTCATCGACAAAGGTGCTCCCGGAAATGAGGATTCCATCCACGGGGATTTTCTCCCCGGGTCTGAGGCTGATCCGATCTCCCACCTGTAATTGGGCGACCGGCAAATCCTGCTCCGAACCATCCGCACCAATGACACGGGCCGTTTTTGGCTGCAGTCCCATCAGTTTACGAATGGCGGACGAGGTATTTCCTTTAGCCCGTTCTTCGAGCAATTTTCCCAGCAAGACGAAAGCTATAATCATGGTAGCAGCCTCATAATAGACATGAGGTTCCAATCCACGAGAGAGCCACACTTGCGGGAAGAGCGTATTGAACAGACTGAACAAAAATGCGATAGAGGTACTCAAGGCGACCAATGTATCCATATTGGCCGATCGGTGTGAGGCCTGTTTCCAGGCGTTGATGTAGAACAGACGCCCGAACCAAAAGACGGGCAAAGAGAGCAACAGCATCAACCATGCAGCCCAACGTTCATGCATAAACACCATTCCCAGGATCATCAGAGGCAGAGCGAAACACCAGACTTTCACTGTATTGCGTTTCAATTCACGATAATGATTCTGCTGGGCCTGTTGCTGTTCCTCTTCGGCGTGACTTTCGTCCACGATCAGATCATAGCCGATCTCTCGCACGGCCTGTTGCAACTGGAGCAAGGTCACACGTGCAGGATCATATTCGACATGAAGCTGATTGGAGGCGAAATTGACAGATGCAGCGGCCACACCTTCGACCGTACGCACTCTGTTTTCGACATTCGCTGCGCACACGGCACAGCTCATTTCCAGCACCGGAATATTTTTCTTGACGATTTCCATTTTTTGCTTTGGTCCGTTTATCGGTTTCCTGCTCACAGCCACACTACGCATTACCGGAAGTACACCCATAAAGGGCTTCTGTTCTGTTCCGCACCGTCTGCATATAACAGCTGAGGGATGTAAGCTATCAAAATTAAACATTTGCAAAGAAAAATTCTACCTTTGTTGTCCATTGTGCGTCCTCCTTCAAGGGTTGTTTTTCCAAACCGATTCAATATCTGTCTGACATACAAGAGGTAAAAACCGTATTTGGACACTCGATTGTTCCTACATTTTTTAAGAGGATCCATGTATGGAGCGGGTTGAACAGGAGTAGTCCTCATTGCCCAGCCTTTCGCCATACCGCATTACAAAGGATTGCGGAAAACGGACATGAGGGCACATTCCTCACACTGGCCAAACGCCAAGACTCAAGCCGGAGAACAGAGGATACAATCGCCAGGAACGCAACTGAGACTCTACTGTTGAGAGAATGCGAAGCTGCCAAGAGATTGCCTCTACTGGATAGACATTGGGAAGGTGCTTAGTGACAACGACAGAGCCTTACTGAACACAATTCAGCGAGGATGTAAAGCCATATTGCCTCGCTTCGAATGGGTTTCAGGAGGGGGAGGAAAGCAATGGTATCACCATGTGATTACCTCGCCCAAACGGAGTCAGGGCAACGGTGAAACCGCAACAGTGGAACCGCAACAGTGGAACCATAATGGTGGTGCCGCAATAGCATAGCCCCATTACTCCGCCCCACTGCACAACCCTACTCCCGAATATGCTGTAAGGGGAGATGCAGGGCCACAACGGCAAGGCCACGTCCCGGAAGCGTTTCAGGGGTCAGAGGTGAAAACACCATAAAACGACCTCGCCACGCAAAGCATTAGGATAGGCATTTAGCCTCCGCAACAGAACCTCACTCCCAACAGGGAGCGTAAATGAGCTAAAACATAACCATGCAAGCCTATACAAACCGACATATCTGGAAAATCACCTATCCGCTGCTGATCAGCTTATTGATGGAAAACCTGATCGGCCTGACCGATGTGGCCTTTTTGGGTCGTGTCGGCGATGTCGAATTGGGAGCATCGGCATTGGCCGGCGTCTATTTCATGGCGATCTTTATGCTCGGATTCAGGTTCAGTATCGGCGTACAAATTCTCATTGCCCGACGAAACGGAGAGGGACGCCCCCGAGAAATCGGCAAAATCTTTCAACAGGGATTATTGTTCTTGTTGTGTTTTGCCGCTGTGATGTTTTTTGTTTCCAAACAGTACACTCCCCGGCTACTCCGCACCCTGATTGAATCCGATGCGGTCTATGCTGCAGCCGTTGCCTATTTGGACTGGCGTGTTTACGGTTTCTTTTTTTCATTTGCGGCAGTACTGTTCCGGGCCTTCTATGTCGGCACCACCAACACCCGCCTGCTGACTGCCAACTCAATTATCATGGTGCTCACCAACATCGTGTTGAACTACATACTCATATTCGGGAAATTGGGATGTCCGGCCTTGGGTATTGCAGGTGCAGCCATCGCCTCATCCATTGCAGAGTTGAGTTCACTGCTCTTCTTTGCTATCCATACCCGCTTGCACGGTTACGCAAAACGTTACGGGCTGTTCCGTTTCCAGGGTTTCAATCTCTCCATTCTGACACAGATCTTCAACGTGTCGATTTGGACTATGCTGCAGGCCTTTATCTCCACAGGCACCTGGTTCATCTTCTTCTTGACCGTAGAACACCTCGGTGAGCGTCCACTGGCCATCTCCAACATTGTTCGCAGCGTCTCTTCCATTCTGTTCGTAACGGTCAGCGCATACAGCTCCACCACCAGTGCCTTGACCAGCACCCTGATGGGCAAAGGAGAATACGATCAGGTCATGCCGACCGTACGACAAATTATCGGTCTGGCCTATCGTTTAGCACTGCCTGTAATGATATTGATCTGCCTGTTTCCGTCCGTCGTGCTTCGTCTATATACCAATGATCCCACCCTAATTGCCGCATCGGTTGGCTCATTATGGGTCATGGTGGCCGGCTATTTGACACTGATTCCCGGCAGCATCTATTTCAATGCGGTCTCCGGTACCGGCAACTCCTTTATGGCCATGCTGATGGAGTTAGGAGCATTAGCCCTGTATGTACTTTCAATCTGGTGGATCATCATTCTCCACCGTCCCAGCATTACGCTCTGTTGGACTGTCGATATCATATATAGCATTGGATTGCTATTATTTACCTATCTTTACCTCGTCAAAGCGAATTGGCGCAACAAAAAAATTTAACCATTCATGACAGAACTCACTTTATCGACACCCTCTATTCTTTTCTCTGCCATATCCTTGATTTTGCTGGCATACACCAACCGCTTTCTCTCCTATGCACAGTTAGTGCGGACTCTCAAGGCCGATTACGACAAAAACCCTTCGACCATTACCCATCTGCAGTTGGCCAATCTTCGCCGCCGGCTCTACATGGCCCGTTCGATGCAACTATTTGGTGTCAGCAGCCTGTTGTTGTGTGTAGTTTGCACCTTTTTGATATACATCGGCTTACAGATGATTGCCGTTTACACGTTTGGAATAGCATTGGTGCTGTTAACCATCTCATTGGGCATCTCGATCCGTGAACTGTTGATCTCGGTACGTGCTTTAGAGCTTCACCTGGACAGTTTTGAACGGATGAAGACCCTAACGGCAACCTCTGGTCGTGAAGGCAATATCGAAACGCCTCGCCGCCGCAAGGGCACCTCTGAGGAGCACCGTCCAGCCTCTGTTCCAACAGATCAAAGCCTCCGTACGAAGAAACCCGCCAAAGGCAAGACTAAAAAAGAGGAGAGCAACAAACGTGTTGAAACCAAGGCAGCCAGCTCCACATCATTATCTTCTGCGGCTGCGACAACGGCTGTTGCGGCAACTTCTCGCGCCACCGCTGCTACTACAACAGGTTCAACGACCCCAGCAGCACCCAAAGGTTCCGGAGCTATTGAATCTTCAGGCACATCTGGAACATCGGCAGCTTCAAAGAGTCGTCGCAAAAAGGCTGCAGCCACTGCAGTCACCGCAGCCAGTTCCACCTCTGCAACCGAGGAGGGCCTCACTTCATCCCCTACCAAGAGACAATCAAAAGGCAGTTCTGACAAACAGGCTTCTACCTCATCACAGAAACAGGCACCGAAGAGTAAAGCTGTTGTAGGCGAGACGGACGATGCAGTTCGTGTAACGGCAACGAGAAGCAAGACCACTCTCCCCATAGCATCAACAGAGGCTCCGGAGGGCAAGGAATCCTCTGACACTACCATTCGTACTGCCGACAAGAGCGAGGGGACATCATCCTCCCAGCGTACCCAACAGGGCCGACGTCGTGGAGGACGTAGCCGCACCCGCTCCACCTCAGAGACAGCAACAGCACCAGGCACAGGCAATGCAATTCAAGAGAGTTCTCTTCCTGCTGCGGAAAATATAAATGCGGAGGATATAAAAGGTTAATCAACAGGCAGGAGAACAGCGGATCGCCTCTACTTACACATCGTACGTTTGAAAGAAATAACCGAACGGTTACCTGATCCAGAAAAATAGCTCCTGACCATACCGCAAAAAGAGGCAAAAAACAGAAGGCAACGATCGGAATATTCCAATCGTTGCCTTCTATTTTTTGTAGCCTGTTTTACGTTTTACATCCAACGTCTCAGAGCCATCATGAAGTTGCAGTTCGATGTGTCTAACCACTCAAATGCATACCACACAATGTGCATATCACTCGCACACCGTATGCACACCTCACACATGCCACAAGCACGTCCCACACACGCTATATGCACGTTCCTGCACACAACACCTGCACGTTCGCACACGTCACCTCTTGCACATTTCCGCACACCCGCACGCATATTACATGCGCACCTGTTACTTGCATGCCGTAAGGCTCTTTCTCATCTGTCTTGTCGGATGGTTGATTCTCTGTTGCTTGTACTTATGCTGTTGCCTACGGCTAACGGCCTTCCACACTTCCGACCAACAGATCATGCAAATTTGCATTCCGTTCGAAAACCAACCGTGCAAAAGAGCATTGGGGAATCACTTTTCGCTTGCTTTTGCGAGCCTCTTCAGCCAGCGCCAACACCAATTTCCGGCCCACACCCTGCCCCTCATATTCAGGGAAGACAACCGTATGGTCAATCAGCCACCGATCGGTTCCGACCTCCTGGTAGGAGATCCATCCAAGTGCCTTTCCTTCATCAACAATCCGGAGAATTCCTTTGCGATCTCCTCGTGAATATTCTATTTCCATAGTTGTTCGGTTTTCATTCAACGGTTATACAATTCACAAAACACACGCCAAAGTTCTTTCACACTTTTTCCATTATCTCAGGTGTCGTCCATCGTTTCACGTTGCGGCATCGGTTCTTTATCGTTTTCCACTTGGGGGCACAGGATCCACCAATACCACAGATACCGCACTCGGCAACACAGATTGAGGAGACAGGTTTGTGGTGCGGTTGTTTCCGTTCACAGTTTCAGTGTTGCGGCGGCTCCCGTTATCGAGGCGATACACGTGGCTGGCGAAACTCACCTTATTGAGACGATCCACTTGACTGGCGAGGATCACTTTATGGAAACGACTCCCCTTGCTGGGATACTCCCCATTATTGGGGTAGTTCGCTTATTGCAGCGGCTCATATTGTTGAAACAATTCACTTAGCTGGAGCGATTCACTTTACAGGAACAACTCTCTTTGCCGGAATGCTACCCTTGTTGGTCGATTCATTTGTTGAGGCAGTTCACTTCTGACAAACGCCACTACCCCTGCACGCATCTTTCCTCAAGCAAAACTCACCGCAAAGTTTTCTCCCCTGTAAAAAGCCCGTACAAAAAGTATCTGCAGTACAATTAGCGTCTCCAGGCACCGATGATTTCAGCCACATACATTTTGTGGAAATCTTCGTGAGGATACCACCGTGCGACTGTTTCGTAATCGATAAAGTTTCCTTTTTCAATCATATCGGTGTAGCATTTGCGGCAATCGAGCACAAGCGAGGCCTCTTCAAATGCCATATTTCCCGATGGAGTTGCAAAGGGGGTCAATTTTGTTTCGGCCACCTTATCGATTTCACGACCGGATTTGGTTCCGCATAATTGTAACACTTTGCGATACTCTTCGCCGAAAAACGACAAGGTGAAGCCTTCGTTGCGTTCGACAAAATCAAATGTATAACGCTGTGGGCGAATAAAGACGAAGGCGACAGGCCGATTCCACAAGAAACCGAGTCCGCCCCAGCTGGCAGTCATCATATTGAACTTTTCAGCATTGCCGGCCGTCACCAGCATCCACTGCTCTCCGATCAATTTAAAAACATTTTCATCCAATACTTTAGGATCGATCTCTGACAAAAGGTTCATCATGAATATTTTTATAGGATTGCTTTACAATTTACATATTTTGTTGCAGATAGAGCTCCGTCAATCTCGAAACCGGATAGCGGGTTATCTCCTCTCGGGTCATCATCAACGCCTCGGGCGGCAGCGATTCGGGCCACTGTTTCAGGCCTATTTCATAAAAATTGGCATAAATCGTTCGATGTGACAGTTGATGTTTCGGCATCGACACACTGTGCACCACGGTGTATTCCTGATCTCCGACCCAAACAGGGAAACGGGGATCTTTCCGCAGCTGTTCGAAATCAAGCGGTTGCTCTGTTTCAATCAACGGAAACTCATACAGGTTTTTCCAAATATCTTGTCCCGTACGTCTGACCAGGACCGTCTGCTCGCCGCAATGCAAATACAGATAATTAAAATAGCGTGGTTTGACAGCGGTACGTCCGGCTTTTACCGGCAACTTTTCCACACTTTCCTGCCGCAAGGCGACACATTGTTGGGCCAGCGGACAGTTCGTACATTCCGGAGAACGGGGTACACACTGCAACGCCCCAAATTCCATCATTGCCTGATTATGGAGTGCGGCCTGCTGGCGGTCCAGCAAATCGGTTGCCAACTCAACAAAGCGGCGTTTAGCGGCCGGAGTATCAATGGGCAGATCTATGCCGAACAGACGGGCCAAAACCCGATAAACATTGCCATCGACCGTTGCGTAGGGTTGATTGTATGCAAAAGAGCAGATTGCGGCGGCTGTATAATCGCCGATACCTTTCAGTGAGCGCACATCGTGATAATCGGTCGGAAAAACACCGGCGTATCGTTCCACAATTTCACGAGCGGCTGTATGCAGATTTCGGGCCCGGCTGTAATAGCCCAATCCCTGCCACATTTTCATCAACTCGTCTTCACCGGCTTCGGCCAAAGAGCTCACATCGGGGAACCGCTCCACAAAGCGGTTATAATATTCCAAACCCTGAGCTACACGGGTCTGTTGCAAAATCACCTCAGAGATCCAGATTTTGTATGGATCGGAGGTCTCTCTCCACGGCAATTCACGACGGTTGATCTCATACCACTGGATCAATACCCGGCTGATTTCGGATGGTTTTACATCTCTGATTGGATTGGGGAGGGACATGCTCATACGATTCGGAGTCTTCCTGATACTTCGATTGAGATTCGGGCCTATTTGAGGGGTTACAGCAGGTCTGTCACCTCTGCCCGTGTAAAGCGCACCAGATCTTTCGGAGCGATTTTTAATTGGAGGCCCCGCATACCGGCGCTGATATAAATATAGTCAAAATCGAGACACGACGAGTGAATATAGGTCGGGAAGGTCTTTTTCATTCCGATCGGCGAGCAGCCGCCCCGGATATATCCGGTTGTTGGCAACAGCTCTTTCATATGGAGCATTTCGACACTTTTGTTACCGGAGGCTTTTGCCGCCAGTTTGAGGTTTACCTCACCGTCGCCCGGGATCACACACACCAGGATACCGTTTCGATCTCCTCGGAGCACCAATGTTTTGAATACCTGTGCGATATTTTCGCCGAGTTGTTCTGCCACATGTGTAGCGGCCAAATGTTCTTCATCCACCTGATACGGGACCAGTTCATATCCGATTCCGGCTCGATCCAACAGACGAGCAGCATTGGTTTTATTGATTTTTGTTCCCATGTCGATCTGACTTACAACTTGAATTTACATTAGACATCCCTTTCAACGGTTCTGCCACAGGGCAAGCACCGGGGGAAATCTTCAATGACAAGTTGATGCGAAGATAGCCCAATTCGTCCACATTAGGAAAGGAAAAAACAGGTTAACGGGAGGTAACTACTCCGGTTTGTTTCCGAAGGTCGGATATGGTATCAAAATTGTTTAACTTTAGGAGGTACTAAATTTTATTGTTATGGACAAACCACAGATTACATTTTTGGGCAACCCGGTCACTTTGGTAGGGGATCAGCTTCATGTAGGAGACAAAGCACCATCGTTCAGTGTTCTGGACAACAATTTACAGCCCGTATCCCTTTCACAGTACGCAGGCAAGAATATCATCATCAGTGTATTTCCATCGGTTGACACACCGGTATGTGCTCTGCAGAATATCCGGTTCAACAAAGAGGCCAGCCGTTTGAAAAGCGATGTGGAGATTCTCTCCCTGTCGGTTGATTTACCGTTTGCACAGAGTCGTTTTTGTGCAGCCGAGCACATTGAGAATGTGCATGTATATTCGGACTACCGGGATCTTGATTTCGGATTAAAATACGGATTTGTGATCAAGGAGTTGCGACTGCTGGCCCGTGGAGTTGTTGTGATTGATCGGGAGGGCACCATTCGCCACATTGAATATGTCTCAGAGGTTTCACACGAACCCGATTACGAAGCGGCCCTGAAAGTGGTCAGCGCATTGGAATAGCCGCATGGCACCCACAGCCGCATGGCATCCACAGCCACATGTCATCCACAGCCGCATCACATTGATAGTTGCACAGCATCAATAGCCACACTACCACCTACCGGAAAGGGCGGCATGAATTGACAACTATTGACATCTATTGCCGACAGGGTCGCCGCCATCATCCGAGCGATCTGCAACTAATACTAAAAACAAAAGCCCCGAAAATTTCGGGGCTTTTGTTCGTATGATTTAGATCAATCGTTGGGATACAGATTGTCTCAGTGTATCATGAATTACATACCGAAGCTGATCGGAACCAGGCTATCGTAAACGACGCTCAGGATACCGAGTAAGATAATGGCTACGCTGCAGACGAACAAGCTGATACGCATATAGTTGTCTGAACGGAATTTCTCGATAGGAGCCTCATTTTTGTTGATGAACATAGCCTTAACCACCAACAGGTAGTAGTAAAGTGAGATAATCGTATTGAGCAGGGCGATGAAGACGAGCACATAGAAACCCATCTGTGCTGCAGATACGAAGATGAAGAATTTGCTGAAGAAACCTGCAAACGGAGGGATACCGGCCAGCGAGAAGAGAGCGATCATCATGACGAAGCTCAGTTTCGGGTTGGTTTGGTAGAGTCCGTTGTAGTCATCCATATTCACCTTACCGGTTTTGTGTTCGATTGCAGCGATTACGCCGAATGCAGCGAGGTTCGAAGCGAGGTAAACCAGGATGTAATATACCAGAGCGGCCATACCCAAAGCGTTACCGCCAATCACACCGAGCATGATGTAGCCGGCCTGCGAAACAGAAGAATAGGCGAGGAAACGTTTGAGGTTCTTTTGGCGGATTGCAAAGAGGTTAGCTACGGTAATGGTCAGGATGATCAAACCATAGAGAACCGCCTGCCACTGCTGCACGAAGGGGGCGAAGACCTTGATCAGGATAAAGAGCAGGACAAAAGCACCTGCACCTTTCGAGATGACCGACAGATAGGCAGTCACAGAGGTCGGAGCACCTTCGTAAACGTCGGGAGTCCACAGGTGGAACGGCACCAACGAGATCTTGAAGAAGAGACCCACGAGGAAGAAGATCATGGCCATGATCTGCAGTGGGCTACCGTCGAGCATCATTGGGATATCGTTGAAGTAGAGGGTACCGGTAGTACCGTACAACAGCGAGAGTCCGTAGAGTGACAGACCCGAAGCGAAGGTAGCATTCAAGATATATTTTGCACCGGCTTCAGCCGATTTGCTTTTATACTTATCGAAGGCGACCAGGGTAGCCATCGGGATCGAGGCAGTTTCGAGACCCAGATAGAAGAGCAGGAAGTTACCGGCCGAGATCATGAAGTACATACCCAGGAGGGTTGACAGGGTCAGGAAGTAGAACTCACCACGACGAATTACGGCATCTCTTTCGAGCCAGCTGCGGGATTGCAGGAATACGATGAGCGTACCGATAGTCAAGATGGTTTTGAGGACACTAGCCATCGGGGTTGACTGGTACATACCGCCGAGGATCTCGACATTTCCCGTAGGAACAATGTTGAAGAGTACTTGAGCTGCCACCAGGATACAAGCCACAGGTTGGAACCAACGCATGCCATTTTTCCCGGCGAACAGATCATATATCAACAGGATCACTATCACAGCGACGAGTGACAGTTCCGCTTTCATCTCCAAAAAACTACTGTAATCCATAGGACATTATCGGGTTAATTGTTCAATAACGGGTACAAGACCACTCTGAATCAGGTTCGACATCCACAGCGGGGCCATACCCAAACCGGCGATAGCCACGATCAGCGTAATCACCGAGAATCGTTCATACCAAACGGCGTCGGTCAGTTGCAGGTGGTGCGGATCGACCACTTTACCGTAGAGGAGTTTACCGACCACACGGAGGATATATACAGCGGTGATTACGATTGAGGTACAAGCTGCAATGGTCAAGACACGATGGAAGGTATCCTGATGTTCGAACGAACCGACGAAAACGGTCATTTCGGCCATAAATCCGCTCAAACCAGGGAGACCCAGCGAAGCGAGACCGGCGATCACGTAGCCCACACCGAGGAAAGGCATGATTTTCATCAGGCCGCCCATTTCACGGATATCACGTGTATGCGTACGACCGTAGATCATACCGATCAGGGCGAAGAAGAGTGCCGTCATCAGACCGTGAGAGAGCATCTGGAGGATAGCACCGGTCATTGCAGTCTGATTGAGCATCAGGATTGCGAAGAGCACCAGACCGCAGTGGCTTACCGAAGAGTAAGCGTTGATATATTTGAGGTCTGTCTGCACGCATGCAGAGAAAGCACCGTAAACGACGCTGATACCGGTCAGGATGAGGAAGATCCAAGCCAACTCGTTAGCGGCCTCGGGCATCAGGAAGATCGCCACGCGGAAGCAACCGTATCCACCCAGTTTCATCAGCACGCCGGCGTGCAGCATTGAGACAGCAGTAGGCGCAGAGGCGTGACCGTCGGGAGACCAAGTATGGAACGGGAAGAGAGCGCCCAGCACACCGAAACCGATAAAGGTCAACGGGAAGAAGTAGTGTTGGATCGCAACCGGCATACGGGTTTTAGCGAGTTCGAGGATATTCATTGTATAGGTACCGCTCTCGGCTCCTGAGAAGAAGTAAATACCCAGAATACTGAGCAACAGGAGAGCAGAACCACCCATCAACATCAGGGTCAGTTTCATAGCTGAATACTCTTTTCGACCGGTACCCCAGACACCGATCAGCAGGTACATGGGGATCAGGGCCACCTCATAGAAGAGGAACATGGTGAAGAGGTCGATAGAGATAAAGAAACCGTACACACCGGTTGAGAGCAGGAAGAACCAAAGGAAAAACTCTTTAGGCAGAGGGTTGATTTTCCAGGATGCGAAGACACCGGTAAATACGATTACCGACGAGAGGAGCAACATGGCCACTGAGATTCCGTCCACGCCGACTGAATAGTTGATATTCAGAGGTTTGAACCATGGCATTTCAGCAGTAAAGAGCATCTCGGCATCGTTTCCGGCGGCACGTTCACCCAGGAAGAGGAACGTCAGCACCACTGACAGCACCAACAGCAGCGAGGCTCCTGTAGCAGCTACCCACCGGATCTGCTTCATGTTGCGGGACAGGAACAGACCGCCCAGCATCAGGATGGGTATCAGCACAAATAACGATAAGAAGTTCATATCCAGTCTTAAATTTTATTCGTTAACAAAACACGATCAGGAGCGTCAGTACCAGCGTACCGATCAAGAATACATAAGCATACCATTGGAGTTGCCCAGACTGCAGTCCACGGATTGCCAGCGAGAGGCGTTGTGTTACGGCAGCCAGGCCGTTGAGAGAGCCATCGACCACGTGGCGATCGAACCAGGCGATACCTGAGCAGATACCACCGAAGATGATCTTGTGGGTGATGAACTGGTAAACTTCGTCGATATAGAAACGGTGGTAAGCAGCGGTATGCAAACCTTTCATAGAAGATTCGAGTTTACCGGGGATCGGGTTCTGGCGGCGATAGAACCAGGTAGCGATTCCGATCGAGATGCAGGCGATCACGACGCTGGTGATAGCCACCGTTGTATCGAGATGAATAATGTACTCAGCACTATCACTGCTGACGAACTTACCGAATGGGATGAAACCGGCAACACAGGTAATAGCCGCCAGAATAATCAGCGGGGTTGTCATGGAAGCGGGAGCCTCATGCGGTTCGTGTTCATGTTCTGCAGGATTACCCCAGAAGATACGGAAGTAGAGGCGGAACATATAGAATGCGGTCAACGCAGCGATGAATGTCATGACCCAACCCATCACCGGGCTGAATTCAAAAGCTGCGGTGAGGATCTCATCCTTACTGAAGAATCCCGAGAAAGGAGGGATACCTGCGATAGCGAGGCAGGCGATCAGGAAGGTGATGTGTGTAATCGGCATTTGTTTGCGGAGTCCGCCCATATGGCTCATTTCGTTGCTGTGGACGGCGTGGATAATTGCACCGGCCCCCAGGAAGAGCAACGCCTTGAACATAGCGTGAGTAAAGAGGTGGAACATGCTGGCCATATAACCGAGGCCGTGGTGTCCGCCGTAACCTGAAACGCCCAGAGCCACCATCATGAAACCGATCTGCGAGATGGTTGAGAAGGCAAGCACACGTTTAATATCGGTCTGGACGCAGGCGATCACTGCAGCGAACAGTGAGGTGAATGCACCTACGACAGCGATACCGACGAGTACTTCGGGAGTTTGGAAGTAGTAAACCGGGAAGAGGCGTGCCACCAGATATACACCGGCAACGACCATTGTAGCGGCATGGATCAATGCAGAAACAGGGGTCGGGCCCTCCATAGCGTCGGGCAGCCAGATGTGCAACGGGAACATGGCCGATTTACCGGCACCACCGATAAAGATCAGTGCCATTGCCCAAGCCATTACCGAACATCCCATGAAGGTTTTACCAGCGGCACCAGCGAAGATGCTTCCGTTACCGGCAGCGCTGGTTGTGATAGCCTCGAAGTTGAATGTTTGGGTGAAGTACGAGAGCAACAGGATACCGATCAGGAAGAACATATCGGCAAAACGGGTTACGATAAATGCCTTTTTAGAGGCGGCAATAGCTTCGGGTTTCGTGTAGTAGAAACCGATCAGCAGGTATGAAGATACGCCGACCAGCTCCCAGAAGATATACATCTGGAAGATATTGGTAGCGACCACCAGGCCGAGCATAGAGAAGGTAAACAGGGAAAGGAACGCATAGTAGCGTTGGAATCCCACTTCACCTTTCATGTAGCCGAGGCTATAAACATGCACCATCAATGACACGGTGGAGATGACCACCAGCATCATCACCGAAATCGGATCGAGCAAGATGCCCAGATCGATATGGAGGGCGTCGGTAAAACCGAGCCATTTAAAGTTGAGTACTGTCCAAGGCTCATAAACGCCATCAACACGCGCACCGGAGAAGTACTGCACGGCAGTCGTGTAAGAGAGAGCTGCTACAGCGGCCAGGACGACCGATCCGATGCAACCCGAAACGAAAGGCCGGAGCTTGGTACCCAGCAGGCCGAGGCAGAGGAAACTCAACAACGGCAATAACAGGATGAGTATCGTATATTCCATCTTCTATTCGGTTTAGTCTTTCAGTTCGTTGAGTTTTTTCACCTCAATATTTCGGATATTGCGGTAAATATTGATGATGATAGCGATAGCGACTGCGGTTTCAGCAGCTGCTACGGCGATAGCAAACAGCGCAAAGAAGAGTCCTTCGAGCGCTCCGGGATAGAGGTGATGGTTGAACACCACGAAATTGATGTTGACCGCATTGAGGACCAACTCAATCGAGATCAGGATAGCCAGCAGATTACGGCGAGTAATGAATCCGTAGATACCCGCAAAGAGCATCACAGCGCTGACAATCAGGTAAAACTGTACTGGTATCATAGCTTATTGTCTTTTTCGAGCAATCATTAAACCACCGACGATGCAAGCCAGCAGCAGGACGCTGACCAATTCGAACGGCAACAGATATTGGTATTTTCCGGTTCCCATCATCGTATAGCCGATTGTTTTCATAGAGAGTTCACCAGCATCGGAGAGCGCCATAACTTCGGGGAATGTATGGGATAGCAGCAGGAATAGGCTGAGAGCCACACCGACAGCCGAAGCGATCAGTCCAGCCACTTTACGGCGGTTACGCAATGGTTCCTTTTTGTCTGCATCGGAGCTGGTCAACAGGATCGAGAAGACGTAGAGCACGATAATGCCGCCCGCATAGATAGTGAGCTGTACAGCGCCGAGGAACGTATAGTTGAGTTGGAAATAGAGGCCTGCCGTAGCGAAGAGCACGAAGAGCAGGTAAGTAGCGGCCCTCAGGATCCGGCGGGTTGTGACGGTCAGGATCGAGCAGATGATGATCACCGCAGCCAGGATGAAGAAGACTATCTGTTGAGATGTAAGTTCCATAGACGTCTATTTTTTAGCAAGAGTTGAACCTTCGTGATTAAGCTGCTTGATCAGTTTGCTGCGGGTAAACACGGCGTGTTCGTAGGTATTCACGAATTTGATAGCGTGATGTGGGCACGAGCGCACGCAGAGTTGGCAATAGAGGCAACTGCCCTGATCATACATATAGCGGTCGAGCACTTTACGGGGTTTACCGGTCTCTTCGTCCACCACCTGTTTAGAGATAACCTCGAGGGTACCGTTGGGGCAGTTGATCTGGCAAATTCCGCAAGCGACACAATTATGTTCGTTATTCTCGTTATGGATCATCACCAGTTCACCACGGTAGCGATCCGAGATTTTCAAAGTAGCACGGTTTTCGGGATAGCACTCTGTGGTTTTGGGGCGGAAATATACCTTGATGGTAGTTTTCATACCCACCAACAGTGAGCGCAAACCGCTGAAAAATGAGGTAAAATATTCTTTAACTGTCATAGCTCGTCCTGTTTAAAAATGTAACCCGAAAACGATAATCAGTGCCATGAGCAACAGGTTAAACAAGTTGATCGGCAACAGATATTTCCATTCCAGTTTGAGCAGCTGGTCGATACGCAAACGGGGGAAGGTCCATTTGAACCACATGATGATAAAGATCATGACGGCCACTTTACCGAGGAACCAGACCAGTGAGGGGATATAGTCCATCACCTGGTTGAATCCGTCCCAACCGCTGATGTGCAGAGGCATCCAACCGCCCCAGAAGAGGGTAGCAGCCACAGCCGCCACGATAAACATATTCAGGTACTCGGCCAGGTAGAAGAAGCCGTAATGGATACCGGAATACTCGGTATGGTAACCGGCCGTCAACTCGGATTCAGCCTCTGGGAGGTCGAATGGGCCACGGTTTGTTTCGGCGGTACCGGCAACCAGATACACCACGAAAGCGATAATTGCAGGGATATGGCCTTTGAAGATGAACCACCCGTCAGCCTGCGCTTCCACGATTCCCGAGAGGGACATTGTACCGGCCAGCATCACCATGGTCAGGATTGAGAGGCCGATTGAGAGTTCATAGCTGATCATTTGGGCGCCGCTTCGCATGGCACCGATCAGGGTGTATTTGTTGTTACTTGACCATCCGGCCAGCAGGATACCGACGATACCGATCGAGGATACGGCCAGCAGGAAGAAGATACCGATATTGAAGTCGATGATTTGCAAACCTTTGGCGAATGGCAGCGAGCCGAAAGCCAACACGGATGCGATAATCACGATAAAAGGTGCGAGGTTAAAGAGGAATTTGTCGATATGGTCGATACGGATAATCTCTTTGGTGAGCATTTTGAACATATCGGCAATCAACTGGGTTGATCCCCAGGGTCCAACACGGTTCGGGCCGAGGCGGCACTGGAAATATGCGCAGATTTTACGCTCGGCGAAGATCAGAATCAGAGCGATTACGGCATAACCCAACAGCAGGCAAACCCCTATCAGCACACACTCAACGATCAATGCAGCTGTGTCCGACATGCAGCTTCTCAGCAGCGAGTCGATCCATTGAGTCACGATTGAAAAATCGAACATATTTGTTTAAATTATCAGGTTAAACTTGGGTTAGCGGTCAACATCAGGGATCACATAGTCGAGTGACGCACCGATGACGATCAGATCACCGATCTTCGAACCGCGCGCAAGCGTATCTACCACCGAAACCAGCGGCATGCAGGACGAACGGAACTTCATGCGGTAAGGATATTTGTCCCCACGGCTTTCGATATAGACACCGAATTCACCACGTGAAGCCTCAGTACTTGCATAGTATTCACCTTCCGGCAGACGGATAATCGGTTTAGTTTTGGCGGCGTAGTCGCCCTCTGGGATGTTATCGATAAGCTGTTCGATAATGTGTACAGACTCCAGGATCTCCTCCATACGCACCATATAGCGGGCGAATGAGTCACCTTCCGTACGCAGGATCTCTTTGAAATCCACCTTATCATATACGCCGTAAGGGTGTACTTTACGCACATCGCAAGCCCAACCCGAACCACGGCCGGTCGGACCGGTAGCACCGAACGAGATTGCGTCCTCCTTGGAGAGGATACCGATTCCCTTCATACGCTGTTGAGCAATGACGTTGCCGGTGAAGACATCGTGATAATCTTTCAAAGCGCCGGGCAGATAAGCGATAAAGTCCTTGACCTTCTTGACGAAATCGGGATCGATGTCAGCCATCACACCACCGATTACGTTATAGTTTTGGATCAGACGGCCACCGGTAGTACCTTCGAAAATGTCGAGGACCTTCTCACGGTCACGCATACCGTAGAAGAATGGGGTCAGACCCCCCATATCCATGCAGAGGCAGGAGTAGAAGAGCAGGTGCGAATCGATACGCTGCAACTCATCCATAATGGTACGGATGTATTGAGCACGTTCGGGGACCTCGAGGCCCATGGCCTTTTCGATACACATACAGAGCGCATGGCGGTTCTGGTGTGCACCCAGATAGTCGAAACGGTCGGTCATCGCCAGGGTCTGGGGGTAGGTCATGCTTTCGCACATCTTCTCGATACCACGGTGGATATATCCGCAGTGGACATCGATCTTTTTGATGATCTCACCCTCGATCGAGGTGCAGAGACGGAGCACACCGTGAGTTGCAGGGTGCTGCGGTCCGATATTGACCACATACTCTTTTTCGTCGAAGAGTTGGTGATCGCTCACCTCCAACTTACCATCCTTGAATTCGATCTCGGTGGTTTCGTCCTCCGGTTCCTCATTGGTAGTGGGGACAGGGTTGAGTTCGGGATTTGCGTCATAATCTTTGCGCAGCGGATAGCCTTTCCAGTCGTTACGCAAGAAGAGGCGACGCATATCGGGGTGTCCGGCGAAGCGGATACCGAAATAGTCGAACACTTCACGTTCGTTCAGGTTGGCAGAATGCCACAGATCCGAAACGGTAGGCAATACCGGGTTTTCCCGATCAGCGGTTTGCTGACGCAGCACCACTTCGTGACCCAGCACAGTTGAACGCAGGTGATACACCACGCCCACTGTTTCGCCCCAGTCGGCACCGGTAACGCACACCAGGCAGTCGAACTGCATCTCTTTGTCGTCACGCAGCATTTGGGCTACGGCGTGGAAATTTTCTGCGGGAACCGTTACGGTCAGCACTTCACCCTCTTTCACTGTAGCAGCGGGGGCCAGTGCCAGAATCTTATCTTGTATCAGATTACTCATTGTCGCCTCCTTCCTGTTCCTTTAATTCTTCGGGCATCTTCTCTTTACGGTTTGCGCCGCCGAAGAAGCGCTCGAGTTTGATTTTACGCTGCAGCTGCATCATACCGTAGAGCAGCGATTCGGGACGCGGGGGGCATCCCGGCACATATACGTCCACCGGGAGCATGGTATCAATACCCTGTACGACGTGATACGATTTTTTGAATGGGCCGCCGGAGATGGTGCAAGCACCCATGGCGATCACATATTTAGGCTCGGCCATCTGGTCGTAAAGACGTTTCAACACAGGCGCCATTTTGTGTGTAATAGTACCGGCCACAACGATAACGTCAGCCTGGCGCGGGCTGGCACGTGTTACCTCAAACCCGAACCGGGCGAAGTCATATCGGGCGGCGCCGATCGACATGAACTCGATACCGCAGCAGCTGGTTCCGAAGTTGAGCGGCCAGAGGGAGTTTGCACGGCACCAGTCGATCATATCGTCCAGGATACCGATGGTGACAGGTGCACCTGCGTGCTGCAGTTCTGCGTAGGTCTCCAAGTACTCGTTATCCTTGAAGTCCTCGTATTTCATCGATTTGATTTTTACTTCCATTCCAAAGCTCCTTTCCTCCAGGCGTAAACCAGGCCCAGAACCAAGATAAACAAGAAGAACAGGATCGTCACGAGACCTTGTACGCCCATTTCACGCAGGATCACGGCCCAAGGGAAGAGGAATACGGCCTCGACGTCGAACATCAGGAAGAGGATTGCGAAGAGGTAGTATCCCACCTTGAACTGCATCCACGATTTTCCGCGGGTGGGAATACCGCACTCGTAAGCTTCACCTTTCTGCTTGTTGAACGAGCGGGGAGCGATGAGCAATGCAGTGCCCAAAGCCGCTACGACAAGCATTACCGCTGTAATCAAGACGGTAACAAACAGTGTCTGATTCATAAGTTATGGTATCTTATTGGTAATCAAAAAGTGAAAACGAAAATTGCGTCTTCTGATCCAGGGCTCTGGCCAGCAGACACGATACGCGGCGCAAATATAGTGAAATATTCGCGGAACAACCAACAAAAAAGGCTTTTTATTGTCACTGTTTTTCACGGAGATGGGGGTATATGAAAATTGGGAACCGAAACGCCGGATTTGCCCTGATCGTTTTAGATAAAGAGTTATGTAGGGAGGTGTGTCTTGCAAGAATTCATGCAGCATATACGGCCATTCATACAACACCTACGATCTTTCATGCGGCGACTCACACTATAAATAATTATGCAGTGTTTCCACACAGCAATCCGGACCGTGAATCGCAAAGCAAATCATGCAACACAATTCACACAACACGGGGTGCTGCCACTCACACAACATAAATCATGCGGCGCACTAACATACCAACTCATACTGCGGCTCACAGAACAAATCATGCAACTCACTCATTCAGCACGGTCTGCTGACACACTCAACATAAACCATGCGGCACACTGACACACCAATTCATGCTGCGACTCGCAAAGCAAGTCATGCAACACACTCACACAACACGGTGTGCTGCCTCCCACACAAAATAAATCATGTACGCACTCACACAGCATCGTGCAGGCGTTCACAGAGTAAACCATGTAACACCTTATATCGCAAATCACACAGCAAATCACACGGCAAATCATGCAACAAATCGTGTAGCAGACCTTTGCCCCACCGGACCGACAAGAGACCTGCCGGAAAACCGCAAACCTAACGTTTTCACAGCATACAGATACGCATTGTTCAATCGGAGTAGCGATAGATTTGTCTCTGCATGTACAGATCCGTTATAGCGTTACCCCGTTATATGCACTGCACCTCATATATATAGCCAATCCAACCTTACTATTATTATATATATCCTCCCTAATTTATATATAATGCACTGCTATTATATACCGCCTAATACACTATAATAATATTGATGCACTCCAGCATCCTTCACTACACAATTCACTCCACCACTCAAATCGCTCTACTCTACCATCCCGAATCAAATCCATTACGAGTTACTCCGCTCACTTTTTCCTCCCTTTCAAAAGGGATTCTGTCGGATTACCTTAAATTACAGGATAACAGATCCACAATCCTCATCTACGTATCCCTCACCTATTCTATTCTATTCAATCCACTTCACTCCTTTCAACCCTTTCAACCCTTCCAACCCATTCGACTCATTCAATTCCATAGCACTCGACCAGAGATTTTGTTTCGGTCACTGCATATGAGTCTCATAATCACACCAAACAAAAAAAAGAGAAAGAGTATTTTCAACAAATACTCTTTCTCTGAAGATCATTACACTATTTCAATGGCTGCCTTATATGCATCACAGCCTCTGTTATTCAAAAACCAAACTGATATAGTATAATCAAATGTAGATACTGTAGGAAGTGAGGGGGCTGCAAAGACTGCAAAGTTGCAAAGTTGCAAGATCGCAAGGTCGCAAGGATCGCCGGACCGACAGCTCCATTCACTCACCCACTCTTTCAAGCGATTCGATCAGCAATTAAACAATCTCCACCAACGGAGCATCAGCAGCCACAGCCTCACCTTCGGAAACCAGTACCTGTTTGATGGTACCCGCTTTGTTGGCCATGATACTGTTCTCCATCTTCATCGCCTCCAGAATCACCACATCCTGTCCCGATTTAACCACGTCACCCGGTTTGACCATCACCTGAATAATCCGGCCCGGCATCGGAGCACTGACTACAGTTCCCGTAATCGGTTCAGCGGCTGCACGTGGGGCCTCCTCTTTTTCGACAGGAGCCTTTACCTCCTCTTCAACCGGTTTATTCTGTTCGTAACGCTGTTTTTTCTGATCGGTCAGGAACTTTTTGGCTACCAACGGGAAGAGCTCAAGCAACAGCACCTCTTTCTCGTTTTCGGCCAACTTAACGCCACCGCAATCCTCCAGCACCGGATTGGGCTGCATCTGATTTTTCGAGGTATCGTATGGCGTCTCTTCACGCACCCCGGCAATTTTGAAACGGAACTCCGGATCTACCGGAACAGGGGTATGGCCATACTCCCCTTTCACCAAACCGACAAACTGATTCGACACATTCGAATACATCGGCTTGCCGTTACGGGCATCGAGAGCACAGTTCACCGCCTGAGCACCTACGATCTGACTGGTCGGCGTCACCAACGGAGGCAGACCTGCATCCAGACGCACGCGAGGAATCAGCTCCATTGCCTTTTCGAGAATATCTTCGGCCTTGAGCTGTTTGAGCTGTGCCACCATATTGGTGTACATACCGCCCGGGATTTCGGCCTTTTTAACCAATTCGTTCGGAGCCGGGAAGTTGAAGTAACGTTCAATGGCATGACAAGCTTCGATCAGTTCGGCTTCATTCATACTCTTGGCAGCTGCAATGGCACGGTCAAACTCCTTGTCAATTTCTGCCGGGAGGGTATCGGTCAATGGATTGAACGGATTGGGGAACTGTTTGACGGCATCGTACTGTTCCAACTCTTTGCGGATTCGGAGCAGTTCGACATTGATTTTGGCCACAGCCTCCATATTGACATCCAGTTCGATGCCCAGTTTCTTACAGAAGAGATAGATCAATTCGATAGCTGGAGCAGCGGGACCACCGGCGAAATACCAGATATTGGTATCGACAATATCGGCACCGGCCACAATAGCCGACAGCACGGAAGCCAATCCATAACCCGGAGTACAGTGCGTATGGAAGTCAACGGGCACCTTCAGATTCTGTTTGAACAGCCGGATCAAGGTTGCGACCCGTTTGGGCGGGATCAGACCGCTCATATCTTTGATGGTGACCATGTCGGCTCCCAGGGCCTCCATTTCCTGAGCCTTTTTCAGGAAGTAGGCATCAGTAAAGACCTTACCGGGCAATTTTTTACCCTTCAACAGAGAGACCAGACGTTCTCCTGCCGAGAAATGTGGGTCGATCGTATAGCAGACGGCGCAATCGGCCAATCCGCCATATTTTTTCACATATTTGATGGTAGATTTCACATTATCTACATCATTCAGGGCGTCAAAGATACGCATGATACCGAGTCCCGACTCGATAGCATTGCGACAGAAACCTTCGATGATTTCATCCGTATAGGGGCTGTATCCGAAGAGGTTGCGTCCCCGTGAAAGAGCGGTCAGTTTGGACACATCGCCCACCGCAGCTTTTATCTTTTCCAGACGATCCCAAGGGTTTTCGCCCAGATAGCGCATTACCGAATCAGGTACCGCACCACCCCATACTTCCATAGCGTAGAAGCCTGCCTCTTTGTAAAAGGGGAGGACGCTATCAACCTGACTTTGATTCATACGCGTGGCGAACGAGGATTGTTGACCGTCACGAAGGGTCAAGTCCCTAATTAAAATTTTCTTTGCCATAATACTAATGCGTTTATTAGTCGTTAGTTAAGCAGTGGTGTTATTCCAATAACAAATATAGGGATAAAAACTCGAAACGCGAAATTGAAATTCAGTTATCTTTTTCGGCCACTCTGTTTTCAAACGACAAAGCAAGATAAGAAGAATACTTTAATATATAATGCATGGAGCCGGATATTGCAGACAAATCGTTCGATTCCGAAAAACGCCGCCTGCTACTGTAATGATAAGACTGTTCATGTGAACGGGATTGAGATTACGGGTTGCGTCGGACAAAAAACAGTCTCTCACGAACAACATACAACAGGAGACACTGCTCAGATCTTCCCATACGCTATTTTGGAATTGCGGATCCTGCTTCCCCGACTGAGATCGGCCCCAGAGTTTGAGCTTATTTGGTTTTGTCTGAAAAAAAGTGCACTTTTGTCACGCAACGGTTCCCCCGAAAAAGAGGTTTATCAGGGGATTAAAAGGGAATGCTGTGTAAATCGGCAACAGTTCCCGCTGCTGTGAATCCCGTCTCACCCAGAGACGATACTCTCCCCATTGGCCACTGTTCGCCAGCCGGACGGGAAGGCGTGGAGAGTTGGGACAAGTCAGAAGACCTGCCTTTGCACGCTTGCCCGACAACCTGCGGCGAAATGGGTTGGCAACACACCGGCATCATCGGTCGGTTGTTTCGTATTGGTTCCCGAAACGTCGCTGCACGTTCAAAAGGGTTGTTTTGTCCAACACTTGCAAACGAAACCGAACCGTATGATCCGCTCTTTTTCATCCGTTTTCACATATTGGTTCTGCCATCTTTTGGGGCTTCGCCACCGTTTTCCACACACCGTGCTGGTGTTAATCACGGCATTATGCGCTGTGGGATGTATGGAGTACGGCCCGATCGAGCCGATCGATATGACGTTGCCCGGCCGGGGATTGTTTATCTCCAACGAAGGCAATTTCACCTACGGGAATGCCTCACTGTGCTACTACGACATCACCAATAGCCAGCTGATTACCGACCAGGACGGAGACAACGACATCTTCCTCAGTGCCAACGGAATTCCGTTGGGAGATGTTGCCCAATCGGTCACCTCATACGGCAACACCGTTTATGTGGTCGTCAATAATTCCGGCGTTATTTTCGCTCTCGACCGTCACACTGCCAAAATAACCGGCACCATTCGAGGCCTCACCTCTCCACGTTACATGCATATTTTGAGCGACACGAAGGCCTACGTTACCGATCTCTATGCCCGTGCCATCACAATCGTTGATCCCTCGACCTGCCAAATCACAGGCCGGATCGACGTCTCGAACGGCATCGACCGCCAACATCCAACCGAACAGATGGTTCAATACAAAAATCTGATTTTTACGAACTGCTGGTCATACGACGACAAGCTTTTGGTCATCGACTCCAATCAGGACAAGGTGGTCGATTCAATCACCGTAGGCATTCAACCCAATTCCATAGCGTTAGACTGCAACAACAAGTTGTGGGTACTGACCGATGGCGGTTACGAAGGCAGCCCTTACGGACAAGAACAGCCCACCCTCAGCCGCATCGATGCCGAGAGTCGCAACATCGAATTGCAGCTCACCTTCCCGATGGAGGATGCCCCTTCGGAAATCTGCCTCAACGGCAGTCGGGACTCTCTCTACTTTCTTAATAAAGATGTTTGGTGCATGAAGGTAACGGATGAGCAACTGCCCCAAAAGCCTTTCTTGAAATATACCGGCACCCTCTATTATGGACTGGCGATAGATCCCAAAACCTCTGAAGTTTACGTGGCCGATGCGATCGACTACGTTCAGTATGGGGTGGTTTATAGACTCTCTCCGCAGGCTGTTCCACTGGACACGATACGGGTAGGTATTACGCCCGGCTCCTTCTGTTTTGTGGAGTAGTCACCACAGGACAAAAGATCAAACAATAGTCTAAGAGACGATCCCTAAACAGTCTTTCGCACAACACAACACAACACAACACAACACGATTTTCTTCAACGGGACACCACTACATCACTTCAGCATTTCTTCCGGCCACATCGACATAATACACTAAACAGATTCGATCAAAACGGTTTATGATGAATCAACTATCATCAGATACCGCCCGGCACTTTCCGAAATGCTGCGACACAAAACCAAGATAACACCTGCCATCCATCACGATCATTCACAATCCGCAAATCTCCAACTCCATCATGAGACACATCATACGATCATTTATTACTCTTTCAATCCTATCGAGTGCATTACCGCTCTGGGGCCAGGAACAAGGGGACAAAAAGAAAGAGACCTCCAGTCAAGAGCAGTATGAACGCCTCGTGGAGTTGCAGGAGGTTCCCGTCACCGCACGTCGTCCCCTGTCGAATGTCGGGACAACCATGACCACACTTGACACCCTCACCCTGCGGGAGACAGTGGTCAACAGCATTGCCGACGTATTGGCTCAAAATACGCCGATCTTTATCAAATCATACGGGCGAGGCTCCCTGGCCACAGCTTCGTTTCGAGGTACGGCCCCTTCCCACACCCAGGTTCTTTGGAACGGCATGAAGTTGAACTCTCCGACCCTCGGCATGGTTGACTTTTCGATGATTCCCTCCTTTTTCATTGACAAAGGAAGCTTGTATCATGGGGCAAGTTCGGTCGGAGTTGTGGGCGGAGGACTCGGTGGAGCCGTTGCACTCGACACGAAATATACACCGGGGTTGGATGGTGTAAAGCTCGATTTCATCCAGGGAATCAGCAGTTTCAGCACCTACGATGAATTCCTGCGGGTGCAGTATGGCAATGAGAAGTTCCAATCATCGACCCGTTTTTACTACGCCAACGCCAAAAACGACTTTCCCTACGTCAACTTCAACAAACGCAACGACGACGGCAGCTATCCGATCGAGCACAACAAAAACGGTTCGTACCGAGATCTGCATCTGTTACAAGAGTTTTATTGGAAGGGACAAAACAACAACCGTTTTGGGTTTACCGGGTGGTTCCTGGACTCGAAACGAGGGGTCCCGATGCTCAATGTCAACTACCGGGAGGAGGACGAATCGAAAAATGAACAGGATGAAACCACCATTCGACTGGTAGGAAGTTGGGATCGTTACAGTGAACAATGGAGTCTGTCGGCCAAAGCGGGGTATAGCTATTCGAATATGCTGTACACCTACAAAGGCGAGAACGGCACCGATGAGTTGGTTGAGATGATCCACTCTTTGAGTCGGGTTCATACCGGGTATGCGCAATTTTCTGCCGACTGGTACCTTTCCGACAAGTGGATGTTCAGGGCCAACGCCAATGTCAACCTCAACGCAGTCAACAGTTACGACAAATACGATAAAACCGGATACGACAAACAACGTGTTGAGGCATCGATTTTTGCGACAGCCAAATACCGTCCCGTACCGAGACTCAGTCTGGCTCTCGATCTGCGGGAAGAGAGTTATGGCCGCAAATTCACACCGATCATCCCTGCATTTTTTGCCGAATACATCCTGTGGCCAAAGGCCGGGCTGGTAGTAAAGGGCTCCATCGCCCGTAACTTCCGTTACCCTTCGCTGAATGACCTCTATTTTCTGCCAGGAGGTAATGATTCGTTGAATTGTGAACGGGGTTTCACGTATGACGGAGGTATTGAAGCGGGATGGGACATCGGTCGTTTTTCCGTACGGGGTGAGGCTACGGTTTACAATTCGAAAATCAAGGATTGGATTCTCTGGCTGCCCACCGCCAAAGGTTATTGGACTCCGAGCAATGTCAAACAGGTTCACAGCTACGGGTTTGAGTTGCGAGGTCGGGTTAGTGTCGATTTGGGTCGGGAATGGGGCATCCGACTGGATGGCAACTGGTCCAAAACCCGTTCCATCAACCAGGATGAGCCGAGAAGTTGGGCAGACCAATCGGTCGGCAAACAACTTGTGTACATTCCCGAATACTCCTCTTCGATCACCGGGCGCTTAACCTGGAAACGGTTTACACTGATCTACAAATACAACCACTACAGCGAGCGCTATACCACATCGAGCAATGATGGCGGCAAATTGGGCGTACTGACCCCATACTACATGAATGACGCTTCGTTAGAGAAGACCTTCGTATCGGAGAGGGTTGGAGAGTTGTCCTTGAAGTTTTCGATCTACAATCTGTTCAATGAGAAGTATGTATCGGTTCTTTCACGCCCCATGCCGGGCCGCAACTATGGCTTTTTCATCAGTATCACCCCGAACTGGAAAAAGAGCAGTCGTAAAGCCGACACCAACGACTAATCGGACTGTCCGGGGAGGAGTTTCTCTTCCCCATCCGGATAATTTGAATATCACCTTCTGTTGACGGCCTTGACTGCGATCTTTTTCAGCAGAACGTACGAAAACATATACTCTTTGCGCTTGAATCCTGCTTGTCTCCAACAAGATTCCATATTGCAGACAACATCGGGAAAGCCATAACCGAAACTCTTGATTCAATTTTCATTTCCCTCATCTTGAAATATTGAGATGAAGAGACTACTGCCATAATATCGGTCAGAATTTTCACCCATCAGGGCTTTTACTCTGATCACACCCAATGTATTTTCGAGAAATGTATTTTTGGGAGACGACCGATTGCTACTTGCAAGCAGAACACCTATAACAAACTATTTTACAGTCGGCCAGCGATTGGCTTTTTCACAACTGCATTTCAGCCAAAGAACGCTTCGTTTATCAACATCGCTTTTGTGCATTTTTTGGAGGACACTACTCTTTTCTGATTCCCAGCCCAATACCCAACACAATTCCAATTCCTTTTTCTATTTACCTCCGTTCTTGTGCCCCACCCGTACTTCTGACCACTCTTTACGATCCCACGCCGTTCACCCTGCCCTATATTCCACAGAAGCGTACGACGCATGGCATCACAGATCCCGAAAACATTTGGTTTACGAAGGAAAAAATGTAAATTTGTTGGGGTTTTATGGGATAATCCATGGATGTGGATTACACCGCATGAAAGCCAGTAATATTTTAAGATCTTTTCAACTGAATCCTAAAGCGATTTGACATGACAACCCGAACCCGATTGGCCACATGGGCAACAGCTATGGTACTGGGGACCCTCTCCCTCTCTTCCGTTCAGGCCGCCAACAACGACAAACGCTCAGACAAACATCCGGCATCTGCCGTTGATCCACTCTATTCACGAACTGCTGTCACTCCGACACCTGACACCGTGCAGGGTGCTCCATGGCTCTACGCCGACACCGAGCTGGAGGCCTGGAGATTGCAGCTGATGCGTCAACTGGTTAAGGATGCCCGTTTGCGAGTCCGCTATCCGGGTGTATATTACACACCCAGCAATCGGACACATTTCCGAGTTCCCATGCCGGTAGATGCACGTTATCCGCAATTCATTACACTCAACGCTTTCGGTGATGTAGTAGTCAAGAACAACGGACAGACCATCTACACCGCAGCAAATAGCGAGAAGCCTCATAAATTCAAAGTAACCGGACCAGGTTCCCTGTTGATCACCCTGACGACCGAGCAGGAGCCTCCGACGCTGCGCATCGACAAAGGGGTTATCTCAACCGACAATACACGGTGGGAAGCCTCTTCGGACAGCATTACGTGGGCAGCTGCGTGCCATTATCCCCAATATAAGGACGGTACCCTTCCCCACCGTTACGACACACCAACCGTACGACTGAAACCCGTCAGCACACAAAATGACACTCTGTATGATTTCGGTCGTCAACTGTTCGGCTTCATTGTGGTAAAAGCCAACAGTCAACCCGACTTTTTCGCAGGCGAGTCAATTCTTGAGGCTGTAGATACAGCAGCACGCCCCAGAGAACAGAGTTTCGATTTGGAACAGGTTGGAGAGGGTGTTTGGCGTTCGGTTACCCCGGTAGCTTTCCGGTATGCCTACCTTCCGCAAAAAGATTTGATTCAGTCAGTTGAGTGCGATGCTTATGCTTATCCGGCTTGCTATCGTGGAGATTTCCAATCCAACGACACCCTGCTGACCGACATTTGGTTCAAGAGTGCCTATACACTGCGTCTGTGTATGCACGAATTTTTGCTTGACGGTGTAAAACGAGATCGTCTGCCTTGGGCCGGAGACCTGGCCATGAGTATGATGGTCAATGCCTATACATTCCGGGATCCTGAGATTGTCCGCCGCACACTGGCTATTTTGGGCCGGGCCGGCATTGCAGAAGAGGATGTGAACGGCATTGCCGACTATTCGTTGTGGTGGGTCATTTCGCAAGATCGCTACCAACTCTATTTCGGGGACATGGAGCACTTGCAACGTGAATGGCCTCGCATCAAGAATGTACTCAAAGAGGTTGAAAGCCGCTGCGATGAGAACGGATTATTTACCGAGGGTCTCGACTGGCTGTTTATCGATTGGACCAATATCGAAAAGGAGAATGCACTTCAGGTATTGTGGTGGTGGGCACAAGAGAGTGCCGTATCTTTGGCCGAACGGATGAACGATCCGCAAACTGCCGCCTATTGGCAAAAGAAGGCCGACAGTCTGAAAAAAGTGCTTTACGAGCGTGGCTATGACCCGGTTCGGAAGGCATGGCGTGGCAAACCCGATGGTCAGAGCCAACCCAACCGTCATGCCAACTTCCTGGCGGTCATTTCAGGTCTTGCAGCACCGTCTCAATATCCCGGCATCCTCGAGGCGTTAGCAGACACAACGATCACAGCAGTCGGCACGCCCTATATGGCTGGTTTCGAATACATGGCTCTCTCCCGCATGCGTGCTCCGGAACGGATGTTGCGTGAGATGAAGGATTACTGGGGAGGAATGATTGCCCAGGGTGCAACCAGTTTCTGGGAAGGCTACGATGTACGGGAGGACGAAGTACAACAGTACAGTTTCTATCGTCGTCCATTCGGCAAGAGTCTCTGCCATGCCTGGAGCAGTGGCCCCGCAGCATTGATTCCGTCTGAGTTATTGGGTATTCGTCCGATCAGTGACGGGTGGAAAGTATTTGAGATCGATCCACAGGTTCCTCTGTCGATGCAGCCATTGAAAGCCACCATCCCGACCCAATACGGAGATATTAATGTTTCGATGGAAAACAACCTGTTGCGTGTAACCGTTCCTGAGGGAGCCACTGGCAAATTCCGTGGTAAGAGCTACACAGCGACCACACCTCTGGAGGTTCAATTATAATTGCAGAAAACCAACCACGAAGAGCGATACCCGTTTGGGTGTCGCTCTTTTGTTTTTCCGTTTTTCTTGGACGGGATCGACTGAGACAGAAAGGGAGACTGGGAGAAAGAGTGAAAAGAAAAGAGTGAAAAAGTGGAAGGAACACGAAAAGAGAAAATGCCTGGCAAAAGAGGGCTTAATGATCAAACATACGCAAACCGTCCCAACCGCCATTACTGCCTTTGGAATCTGAATATACCCGTAATCGCAAAAAACACGAGAAATTCTGCTTTCGTTCTTCTTTCCGGTGTTCACGATTTCGTTGGCAGTTTGATTTGCAGTTTGAAATATGACCACGCTCGATACAATATTCATTGACCATTACCATATCCTGAACCGATTCGCATCTATCCGCATTTACATATCTCTCAGCGGCAAGACATGACCTGAATCAAAGAGGTCAATGCTTTCAAACCTGACTACACTCCATCTGCAACACTACTCACCAATTCATCCGTTTCATCCTCTACCCCAACCCAATGACCTAAATTTGTCCCTGCCGGTTCCCTTATTCAGAGCACCGCTGCAAAGATTTACCGTTACACCCAATTACTCCCTGCATTCCACCACAAACCATTGACATTACACAGTTTGGCATCGGTAGTAGCCAACGGTTAATTTCACCACTATCCATAAAATATTGCTACCCGCAACCGCACCAAAACCACCGATCTAAGGCATAAAACACCAAATAATTCGTATTTTTGTCAAAATTTGATAATCGTCAAACGATTCATTCATCATGACATACACACTGAAAGAGGTAACAACCCGGCACGATGCCCGAGAATTTCTCAACTTCGCCAAGCGATTATACCGCAATGAGCCGAATTGGATATGCCCATTAGATCAGGATATTGAACGTCGCTTCGACCCCAAATACAACAAGTTGTTGGATAATGGCGAAGCGATACGTTGGTTGGCTCTTGACGAGCAAGGGAACACCGTGGGTCGCATTGCTGCATTTTACAACCACGAATTAGCGGCCGCTTCAGACGGACAACCCACAGGAGGTTGTGGCTTCTTTGAGTCGATCGACAGCCAGGAGGTGGCCAACTTGTTATTTGACGCAGCCAAAGAGTGGCTCTCCTCCAAAGGGATGGAAGCGATGGATGGCCCGATCAATTTCGGCGACCGGGACCAATGGTGGGGGCTGCTGGTCAAAGGGTTTGAATTTACTCCGTTATATGCCAATCCATACAATTTCGAATATTATATTAAGTTATTCGAGAATTATGGTTTCCAAAACTATTTCAACCAGCACACCTATCTGCGTGAACTGAAAGCAGGGCAATTCTCAGAAAACGTTTACGGACGTGTCAAACGGCTTCAGGAGGAGCCTCGTTACCGTTTTGAGCACATGGACAAACGCAAACGCAGTCTGGAAGAGTATGCTGAAGACTTCCGCACCGTGTACAATAAGGCATGGGCCAAGTTTGTCGGGGTCAAACCGATCGAGCGGGAACATGCATTGGCTTTGCTCAATTCGTTACGTCCGATTATCGACGAGAAGTTGATGTATTTTGCCTATTACGATGATCAGCCAATCGGATTCTATCTGATGATTCCGGATCTGAATAATGTCATTGCACCTCTGCACGGAAATTTCAACTGGTGGGGTAAATTACGGTTTGTATGGCGCATGAAAGTTCGCCGCAAAGCGACACGAATTTTTGCCTTAATTTTTGGAGTAGTTCCCGAATTTCAAGGCAAAGGGATTGAATCCGGTATGATTTACACCTTTGAGCAGGTTGTTGCACAAGGGACCGTTAACCATTACAAGAGTCTTGAATTGGCCTGGATTGGCGATTTCAATCCCATCATGATGCGTGTGGTCGAGACCATGGTCTGTGCAAAAAAACACAAAATGCACACCACCTACCGTTACCTGTTCGATCGTGAAAAACCATTTACCCGAGCACCTCGATTGACGGTCCGCAAAGATTAACCAACCAGTATCCCCATAAACAAAAGTGCCGCAACAACTGTTTGCGGCACTTTTATTATTTATGGGAATTGCGTTATTGGAATGTTCCAGCTCTTAGAGTGCATCACACCCAAGAATAAAAGAACATCATTCACAACGCCGATAAACAAAATATCCTATATATAGCAATACCAGTACTGCCGCACACACGCCGATGAACCACACGACATGAGTACGCGCAGCCTGTGCCGTTACATAAGAGAGGATGGAGCTGCTGCGTGTAAAATCAGGTATATCCCGGCAATCCCATTTCGCCAGGATCACTCCATCTTTAAGGGCGATCACACCTTGATGAGTCCGGATCAACGATTTCAGGGTGGTTCCATCCATATTATACAACGGGATGCGCAAAATCCCCACTTTCAGCGTCGAATCGGTCAAAGGCGCCGAGGTCACACCGATAATCGGAATATTCCGATCCTGTGCATACTGGGTAAGCAAGGCGAGCCTCATCCGGCAAGTTTCAGAGAGCTGTTCAGGATCCGTCACCGTAACCATCAGCCATTCGGATGAAGTGGCTAACAATTGGTCCGTATGATTACCGTTAGCATCGAAAATTGAGAACTCCGCTAACAGGGGATGGATTTCACCGGCATAGGGATTTTTGTGTTCGGTGAACCGGGTATCCACAAACTCCCAACGGGTCGTATCATACCACGTGGTATCACTGAGGGTGAATTCATGATTTTCACCGGTAGTTTTATCCTTATAGATCAATGTGGTGATCAGATTGACCTTTGAGGTATCGCTACGGGCTGTCAGATCGGTTCCAGCCTGAAACGGCAGGAAGTCGATTACCGGCAGGTGGCGCAAACTGTACAGCCCCACCCCTACCGAAAACAAAAGGAACATGAATCCGAGGCTCCATTCAAGGCCATGACCATGATGTTCTTTACCGGAGGTATATTCCAGAGCGCTCCATCGGGGTTGTTGCGGTCTGTTTCCGATCCACATCACGACAGCCAGCCCCAGCAGAATCCAATTCTTAAAGAAGGTTTGCCAATTGGTCAGCTTCACGGCGTCACCGAAGCAGCCACAATCCGAAACGGGATTCCATATTGCCAAGATCAGCGTAAGGAGTGTAAAAAACGCCATCACAATCAACATGAAGGTTGGCGTTCGACGTTTTGCAAAGCCCAGACGGAACAGGGTACAGAATCCCAATAACATCTCCACCGAAGACAACAGGATTGAAAAGAACATGGCCATACCCTGCAGTGCCTCCAGTCCGAAAGCGTGAAAATACTCACTCAGTTTAATGGCCGTACCCCACGGATCGACAGCCTTGACGAATCCGGAAAAAATAAACACCAGCGCCAAGATCACTCTGCATAAAGCGACGAATCCGTTTTTACCTCTCATCTTACAACAAACTATTTATCTCTTCTTTCTATCTATTTTCTTTCTGCAAACTCTCTTCCGGCAGTTTAGACATACAACGGGAAGTCTCTCTCTCAAGCCACCGGATACATCCTGCTGGAGATATTGGAGATCCGCTCACCCATCCGGCTTTTACAATCGGGCTGTTCCCTTTTCAGCGACATGGCACCAGACATTCCCATGTTCTTTTCACCGTTCTCTGCCCCTGAGACCTCCACGAAACCTCATCGTCCAACATTGACCAGATACCCTCTGGGGCTTTTTCATGGCCACAGAGTTCGGAAGCAAGTTCAGCTTCAGAGTACCCTTATGGGTTCACCTGACCCTCATTTGATACGGGCGCCCCTGTACTCCATCCTATCAACGCACTGCATTTCAGACAAATATAGTTATTTTTCATTTACGATAATCTCCTGATAAAAAAAAGAGCATTACGGCTCAGAGATGATTTCATTTGCCATAATGCTTATATGCCCCCTGGAAAGGGTTGTGCGACAGAACTACAACTAAAGCAACGGAGACACTTCAGCCATAATTCGCTCAAATATAGCCTCCGGTGCACGCATTTCTCCGTGCTCATCGGTACATTCAATCACACGGAAACGAGAGTCATGCGACACCTGATCCAAATAGACACGTCGTACACGCTCCTGCAAAGACAACGAGGCTTCATGAATGTCCTGTTTGCCATGTAGATATTGACGATCATCCCCATCCCGCTGCTCGGTCAATTTACGCTGTGTAAATGAAAAGGGCACATCCAAAAAGAGCGACAGGTTGGGTTGAGGAATGGCATTGTGCTGATATTCGAGATCGACAATCCATTGACGCAACTGTTCCCGTTCGGCGGGATCATCCACCTTGGCACACTGATAGCCGACATTGGAATAGACGTAGCGATCGACGATGACGAACTTGCCTTCATCGAGCCAACTGCGAATCATCGAGGCGGCTTCCGCACGGTCACCTGCATAAATCAGCGCCACCAGATAGGGGTTTACCTGATCGAGCGCTCCCAATTCACCACGCAGAAACCGAGCCACCAGATCGCCATACACCGGTGCATCGAAACGGGGGAAATGGAGATATTCATAACGATGGCCTTTGGAACTGAGATACTCCTGCAGCATTTTGACCTGAGTTGATTTACCGGCTCCATCGAGACCTTCGAGAACAATAAAAGGCATGGTTATCTGCGTAGTTTAGAAGTTTTAGAACACATTTTTATTCATAGCGTTATCCCGAGTCTGCAACTCAAATGAACTAAGGGCAAACCGCCAATCTAATTACACCAAACTGGCACAATGAACACTAAGACTACTCTTAAACCTCATCGGCCAACAAAGACAAGGAGATCAACAACACCTTACGGCGTTACCTTTCTACGGCCGATCCATTCACCACCATCGGCTTTCCCGTTAAACTGGCGTCGTGCATCTCAACATCAGGCCCGCAACATTCGGGCAGCACGCTGGACCCCAGCCTCCAGGCGGTCAATATCGGTAAAGTCATTGTACAGTGCAAACGAAGCCCGCACCATCGAGGTGATTCCGTAGTGGGTCATGACCGGTTCAGCACAGTGGGTACCTGTTCGCACCGCAATGCCCATTTTATCCAGAATCATCCCCACATCCATCGGATGCGTTCCATCGATCGTAAAGGAGACAATTCCGCATTTATCCGGCTGGTTGCCATAGATGCGCAAACCATCGACACCTTGCAGCTTCTTCGTTGCATACTCCAGCAACTGCTGTTCATGACGCATCACCTCTTTCGGGTCGAGCGTATCGAGATAACGGATGGCCTCACCCAATCCAATAGCTGCAATATAATTGGAGGTTCCGGCTTCAAATTTCAGCGGCAACTCGGCATAGGTTGTCCCTGCAAAACTTACCGTTGCCACCATGTCCCCGCCTCCGAAGAACGGAGGCATCTCCTCGAGCCAATGCTCTTTGCCGTACAGAACACCAACGCCGGTCGGACCATAAAGTTTGTGTCCCGAAAAGGCATAAAAATCGCAATCGAGAGCCTGAACATCCACGCCACCGTGCACAATACCTTGGCAACCATCCACCAATACCGGCACACCAGCCGCATGGGCAACCTCAATAATCGCTTTGAGATCGGGACAGGTACCCAAAACATTCGAGGCTTGAGTCACACACAGCAACCGGGTGCGATCATCCAACAATTCGGGCAATTTTTCGGTCATCAGACGCCCCGCATCGTCGAACGGCACCACGCGTAATTCAGCCCCTTTCCGTTCACAGATCAGCTGCCAGGGGACGATATTGGAGTGGTGTTCCATCTCCGTGGTAATGACGTTGTCTCCGGCATGGATAAACTTCTCTCCGAAGCTATACGCCACCGTATTGATCGAAGCGGTTGCACCGGCCGTAAAGACCACCTCACGCGTGGAGGCTGCACCGATCAATCGCCGCACCTCTTCACGCGCCACCTCATACGCCGAGGTACACTCCTCACTCATGTAGTGGAGTCCCCGGTGAATATTTGCATTGAGATGACGATGCAGGTAATCGACCTTCTCAATCACCGACAAGGGCTTTTGAGCGGTCGCCCCGCTGTCCAGATAGACCAACTCCTTCCCGTAAACCTTACTGTTCAACAGCGGAAAGTCGGCCCTTATTTTAGCAATATCGTATGCCATCTATATTTGCTTTACAATGCTTCGATCTTGGCGCCGATCTCCCGATCGAAAAGTTCGTTCATCTGTGGGACCCGGCTTTCGGCCAAAACGTCCAATACGAAACCATACATCTGCAACCGGCGGGCATCTTCAAGGTCGATTCCCCGCTGGCGCATATAATAGATCGCTTCGGGATCGAGCTGACCGACCGTCGCTCCATGGCTGCACTTCACATTATCGGCATAGATCTCCAATTGAGGTTTGGCGTAGGCATGCGCCTCATCCCCCAACAAGAGGTTGTTATTTTGCTGGAAGGCCTGAGTCCGCTGGGCGTCCTGTGCGACATAGATCCGACCGCTGAAGACCGAAGTAGCTCCATCTGCAGCCACCCCTTTAAACAGCTGATAGCTGTTGCAGTCTGAAACCAGATGTTCGATATCGGTCGTAAAATCGAGATGCTCATCTTTTCCGGCAATCATCAGCCCATTAGTATGATTCTCTGCGCCCTGTCCTTCCAACCGTACACGCTGTTCGTTTCGCATCAACTTGCCACTCAACGCAACGGAAACCGCATGCAACACACTATCTTTCGACTGACTGACACGGCTGCACGAAACCAGCGACGAACCGCTGTTCAACCTGCAACCCTCAACCATATCGATTCGGGCACCGGCTCCCACGAACATCTCCCGTGTTCTGCAGGCCAGCACTACTGTCTGATCCACCGAACGGTAGTCGAGTACCAATCGGGCTTCACTTCCCCCCTCGAAAATAAACAGGTTGCGTCCGAATGTGGCGATCGCCTGATCTGCGCCACCAAAACGAGACTCGACCGCAATCGGCAACTCAACCCGTACACCCTTGGGCACATAGACAAAGGCACCGTCTTGGACAAAAGCAGCCGTCAATGCCTCCACAGCATCGTTGGTGTCGGCTGTCAGCGTATTGTAATAGCGGGCCACCAGCTCTGGAAACGATTCAACTGCAGCAGCCAATGAGCCATACACAACACCATTAGGCAACTGGACCAATTTCTGCTCATCTGCACAAAAACCGTTGACAAAGGTGGTGCGATACATCTCACCCGGCAACGCTTCGGTCGAATGTACTGCTGAGGAAGCGGTCTTCTGTTCGGATGCAGTAAAAAGATAGTGCCACGGCTGATCGAACGTCTCGCGCAACGACGTATAATGGTAGCGATCGCCATTCCCTGAACCCTTTTTAGGAATTCCCAAACGAGCCACTTGCTCCATCGCAGCACGACGGAAGCGAGTCAACGGAGAGGCTTGATCGACACCGAGCAGCTCTTCGTGCGCCTGGAACAGCTCTGTCAATCTATTTTCAATCGAACGTTCCATGCCGCTACTCATATTGGTTGATCAACCAGTCGTAACCCTGCTCCTCGAGTTTGAAGGCAAGCTCTTTACCAGCCGAATAGATAATACGACCTTTATACAGTACATGCACCACATCGGGCACGATATAATCCAGCAGACGCTGATAGTGCGTAATGACGATTGTAGCGTTATCGGGACGTTTCAGTTTGGTCACCCCAGTAGCCACAATACGAAGTGCATCGATATCCAGACCGCTATCCGTCTCATCGAGGATGGCCAGTTTCGGTTCGAGCATCGCCATCTGGAAGATTTCGTTCTTCTTTTTCTCGCCGCCAGAGAATCCGGCATTAACCGCCCGGTTGGTCAATTTGCTATCAAGCTCGACCACTGCACTCTTTTCACGCATCAGGCGCAAAAACTCTGCAGCTGAAAGCGGTTCCAATCCTTGATATTTACGTTTTTCGTTCACCGCATAGCGCAAGAAGTTGGCCATGCTCACGCCCGGGATTTCGACCGGATATTGGAATCCGAGGAACAGCCCCATGCGGGCACGCTCTTCAATACTCTTTTCAAAAAGATTCTGTCCTTGGAACCATGCCTCACCCTGAGTCACCTCAAAGCGTTCGTTTCCCGCCAGCACCGAAGCCAACGTACTTTTACCCGAACCGTTCGGGCCCATGATGGCATGCACCTCTCCAGCCTTGACGCTCAGATTGATCCCTTTGAGTATCTCCTTGCCATCTACACTGGCATGCAAATCCTTAATCTCCAACATATCTTTTTCTGCCATTTTCATTGATTCTTTTTTGTTCCGGGTTTCTACAAGACCAACGAGGAGTCCTCCCTCCCGGTCTAACCAACACTACCCTCCAACGAGATCGAGAGTAATTTTTGCGCTTCAACCGCAAACTCCATAGGCAACTTGTTCAGCACCTCTTTGGCATAACCGTTGACAATCAGTCCCACAGCATCCTCCGTAGAGATGCCACGTTGGTTGCAATAAAAGAGCTGATCTTCTCCGATTTTGGAGGTGGTTGCCTCATGTTCAACCACAGCCGAACGGTTGTTCGATTCAATATAGGGGAAGGTATGAGCTCCGCAGCGATCCCCAATCAGCAGGGAGTCGCACTGCGAATAGTTGCGGGCATTTTCGGCCTTGCGAGCCACCTTGACCAATCCCCGATAGCTATTCTGGCTACGTCCGGCCGAAATACCTTTGCTGACAATCCGACTGCGGGTGTTGCGCCCCAAATGGATCATCTTCGTACCGGTATCGGCCTGCTGACAGTTATTGGTCACAGCCACCGAATAGAACTCTCCGACCGAATTATCTCCGGCCAAAATACAACTCGGATATTTCCAGGTCAGGGCTGAACCGGTTTCGATCTGTGTCCACGACAACCGGGCATTTTCGCCCTTGCAAATTCCCCGTTTGGTCACAAAGTTGTAAATACCGCCACGTCCCTCTTTGTCACCGGGATACCAATTCTGAACGGTCGAGTATTTCACCTCGGCATCCTTCATCACGACAATTTCGACTACGGCAGCATGCAACTGATTTTCATCACGCATCGGAGCGGTACATCCCTCCATATAGCTGACATAGGCCCCCTCATCGGCCACAATCAACGTCCGTTCGAACTGTCCTGTTCCGGCTGCATTGATTCGGAAATAGGTCGAGAGTTCCATCGGACAGTGCACCCCTTTGGGAATATAGCAGAACGAGCCATCCGAAAAGACCGCTGCATTCAAAGCCGCAAAGAAGTTATCGGTACTGGGGACCACACTGCCCAAATATTTACGGACCAGATCGGGATAATCCCGGATTGCCTCCGACATGGAACAGAAGATGATTCCCTTTTCGGAAAGGGTCTCCTTGAAAGTTGTTTTGACCGACACGGAGTCCATCACGGCATCGACCGCAACGCCTGACAACATCATCTGCTCCTCCAGAGGAACGCCCAATTTATCAAATGTCTCTTTCAGTTTGGGGTCAATTTCATCGAGGCTATTCAATTTTGGTTTAGCCTTTGGTGCCGCATAATAGATGATGTCATCGAAATCGATCTCCGGCAGATCCAAATGAGGCCAACGAGGCATTGTCATCGTCTTCCAACGGCGATAAGCCTCGAGACGATAAGCCAACATCCACTCCGGCTCACCTTTTTTCGCCGAAATGAGTCGTACGACCTCTTCATTCAGCCCTTTGGGGATGATTTCGGTCTCGACATCGGTCGTAAACCCATATTTATATTCAGAACCGGTCAGTTCCGATAATATTTTATTATCCTGTTCTTCCATCATGATTATCTATCAAGCTGCAAATCAACGCCTAACATGCGCACTATTTTGCAAAGTCTTTTCCATCCAATTATACAAATCACAAAAATAATCCATCCCCTGCTTTCCTGCAAAATTTTGTCCAAAATAAAAAAGAGCGCCATTTCTGACGCTCTTTTTATTATCTATTTTCCATCAAACTATTGCTGCATAGACTCCAGCAATTCGTTATAATGTTTGTATTTCTCCATATACTGTGCATTGTCGTCACGGAAACGGAAATAGAGGTTTTTCAGCAGTTCAACCGTCGTGATATCATCCGGCTGCAACTCATGAGCCTTTTCCAGTGGAGCTAGAGCCTCTGCATACATAGCGTTAACAGCAGCCTCTTCAGCTTTCAAAGATTCAGTGCTAGTGAACATTTTGTCATTCAATGCATTGTTCGCTTCATCACCACGTTTGATCAACATCAAACCGATATTGTAGTTGGTAGCGAAATCATCTGGAGCCAACGCCAAAGCCTGTTTGAACGCTTCGATCGATTTGTCAGGTTGTCCCAATTTGTCGTATACACGGCCCAAACCTGCATACAGTTCAGGGTTCTTCGGATCATTCTGAATAGCCTCATTTACCAATGGAATAATCTCATTAGGATCTTCACCGGTTGCTGCATAAACTGAGAGCAGACCCTCTACCAGTTTTGAATTCATTGGATAGGCTTTAATACCATCCATCAACACCTGTTTAGCCTCAGCATTTTTACCTTCACCGGCATAGCAAAGATTCAGATAATAATAGGTATCACCACCTTTAGCCAAACCATCTTTCAATGCAGCTGACAAATATTTCTCTCCGTTAGGATAATCTTTCAAGATTGCATAAATCAAACCTGCATTAAATGAGCTGGTTGTATCAGCAGCGGTAATCACACCTTCCTGCAACAAATCATATGCCTTAGCAAATTCAGATGCAGCTACTGGCAAATTCTGTTGGGTGAAATTATTGTCGGCAATCTGTTTATACCAGTTATAAACATTAGTCAAGCCCTGCTGAACCTTTTTCAAAGTGGCAGCATTATCCTTATCTAATTCATAGGCTTTCATATAAGCTGCTTCAGCTTTCTCCAAGCCATTAGGGTTGATTGCTTTTTTCGTTTTCCAGAAAGAAACCACACCATTAGTCAGATAAACATCAACATAATCATAAGATGCGACATTCATCTGAACACCATTAATTGTATCCGTAGATTGCTCATTCTTGCCCATCATAAACATCATTTCGAGTTCACTCAGACCTCTATACAGTGAGGCAATGGGAGCAATCGTAGCATTATAATTGGCATCACCCAAAGTAATCCAAGTTGCTGCTTTGGTATTCTTTTTCGGATCCTGAGTAGCGGCTTCGGCTTTGCTGACTTTCTGCATCAGGTTAGCTTCATTCACACCAGACTGGCCAAATGCAGTACCGCTTACGCCCATTGTGGCAATAGAAGCCAATACCAATAATCGTTTCATAATCGTAAGTATTAATTGGTTTAACTTGTTTCTGTTGTTTGAGTTATGTTATTTGTTCATGAAAAACTGAAGATCATCAACTCGACTACTCTTCCAAAGCAGGGCTTGAATTCATAGTCTCAGCTGAAGCTGTCATCTCTACATCCGTGGCATCAGCTTCAACACCACTCTGTTCTACAACAGGTTGTTCTTCATCATCACTTTTGGGCACCGGAATTACCGAAGCAATAGAGTCACCTTCACGCAAGTTGATCACTTTGACACCCTGTGTTGCACGACCCGACACGCGAATATCGCTTACCGGAATGCGGATCGTCAACCCTGAACGGTTAATAATCATCAGGTCATTATCATCCGTTACCGATTTGATTGCGATCAGTTTTCCAGTTTTTTCGGTAATCTGCAATGTTTTGACACCCTTTCCACCACGATTGGTAATCCGGTAGTCATCCAAATCGGTACGTTTACCATAACCGTTCTCAGAGACAACCAGAATATCCTCCTTGCTGTCGGGTTCCACACAAACCATTCCGATCACCTCGTCATCATCCTCGATCGTAATACCTTTTACACCGGCACCTGTACGACCGATCGGACGAACTGCCTCTTCGTTGAAACGAATGGCCTTACCCTCTTTGGCAGCGATTAACACCTCGCTGTTACCGGTAGTCAATTTAGCCTCAATCAACTGGTCTCCTTCACGAATCGTAATGGCGTTCACGCCGTTTTGGCGAGGACGAGAGTATGCCTCCAAGCGGGTCTTTTTCACGACACCCTCTTTGGTACACATGATAATGTAGTTATTATCGACATACTCCTTATCGTTCAAACGACGCACATTGATATATGCACGAATCTTGTCGTCCGGTTCAATCTGAATCACATTCTGCAATGCACGACCCTTCGACGAGCGTGAGCCTTCCGGAATTGCATAAACCTTGAGCCAATAGCAACGTCCCTTCTCGGTAAAGAAGAGCATCGTATTGTGCATGGTCGTCACATAGATATGTTCGATGAAGTCCTCATCCCGGGTTGCACTACCCTTCATGCCGACACCGCCACGGTTCTGTGTACGATATTCGGTCAACGGGGTACGTTTGATGTAACCCATATGCGAAATGGTGATTACCATTTCATCATCTGCATAGAAATCTTCGGGGTTGAACTCTTCGGCCCGCATCACCAATTCGGTGCGACGTTCGTCACCGTACTTGTCACGCAGTTCGATCAGTTCGTCTTTCACGATCTTCATCTGCAACGCATAGCTGTCGAGCACCTCTTTGAAGTATTCGATCTGTTTGCACAGGTCGTCGTATTCTGCTTTGAGCTTGTCTCTTTCCAGGCCGGTCAGCACACGCAGACGCATATCGATAATTGCAGAGGCCTGAACTTCCGTCAATGAGAAGCGTTCGATCAAACCGGCTTTTGCCTCATCAGGGGTCTTGGCCGAACGAATGATGCGGATCACCTCATCGATATTGTCCACGGCGATGAGCAATCCCTCCAGGATATGGGCCCGTTTTTCGGCCTGCTCCAGATCGTACTTAACCCGACGCACCACCACATCATGACGGTGTTCGACAAAGTACTTGATCATATCTTTGAGGGTCAACAACGTCGGGCGACCATCCACCAAAGCGATATTGTTTACCGGGAATGACGTCTGCAGCGGGGTATATTTGAACAGGTTGTTCAACACGACACTGGCCACTGCATCGGTTTTGAGAATGATGACGATACGCATACCGCTACGATCACTCTCATCATTGATATAGGCGATATCCTCCAGTTTCTTTTCATTGATCAGGTCGGCGATCTTCTTGATCATCTCGGCCTTATTGACCATATATGGGATCTCGGTCACTACGATACATTCCCGACCGGTCGAAGTGTGTTCGATTTCGGTTTTGGAACGCATAATGATACGGCCACGTCCGGTTTCATAGGCTTCACGTACACCTTCGTATCCGTAAATGATACCGCCTGTGGGGAAATCCGGGGCCTTGACAAAGTGCAGCAGATCTGAGATCTCAATATCTGGATTATCGATGTATGCACAGCAGGCATTTACCACCTCAGTCAGGTTGTGGGGCGGCATATTGGTTGCCATACCGACCGCAATACCAGACGAACCGTTGACCATCAGCAGGGGCACTTTGGTCGGGAGCACCACCGGTTCTTTCAGTGTTTCATCAAAGTTAGGACGGAAATCGACCGTATTTTTTTCGATATCCGCCATCACCTCATCGGCGATCTTCATCATACGGGCCTCCGTATAACGCATAGCAGCCGGGGAGTCTCCATCGACCGAACCGAAGTTACCCTGGCCATCGACCAACGGATAGCGGAGGCTCCACTCTTGTGCCATACGCACCATGGCATCATAGACAGACGAGTCACCATGGGGGTGGAACTTACCGAGCACGTCACCGACGATACGGGCCGATTTACGATAGGGTTTATCGGAGGTCAGATTCAATTCGCTGCTCATGTCGTACAGGATACGGCGGTGGACGGGTTTCAGGCCGTCACGCACATCAGGCAGAGCTCGAGCGACAATTACCGACATCGAATAGTCGATGTAGGCAGTTTTCATCTCCTCCTCTATATTAATCTTAATGATTTTTTCTCCTGTCTCTTCACTCATAGCTTTACATTCATATAACTTGGTAAAGTTACAGCTTTTTTAACGAACCGCAAAAAAAGAGCCCTTAAAATCCGATTTTGGGGTACTTTTTCATTTTGGAGGTTTCTTTTGGCGAGCACGAATTCATTTCAGGCTCTCAAAACAGCTAAAAAGAGGCAAAAAACGGGTACTTAATTTTCTTGTCGGGTTTTCGATGAAAAAAATTATTACCTTTATAATATAACGGTTATGGCAGAGAAAGGTTACGCAATTTCACAGAGCAAGGTCAGTTTCCCTTCGAGCCACACGCGACGAATCACGACAGTGCAATCTTTCACTTTCGACCGATCAGTGACATAATGGTGACATCATCTTATTATATGACAAAACACCTACTCACATCTACATGAATACAAACAATTGCAAAATGAGGTTTGACCAACCCCACACTATACCGGACCTCACCACGACCCAATACAACTCTTCTGTTATAATCTGTTATCAGTAACTATACTCCACAACAACCCATTATTCTCATAGAGACCAATAAGGCATGCGAGCATCTGTACGATTCATCACAGTAATCATCCTGCAACTGCACTTTGTAGAGTTCAGTAGCGTTTGGGCTACACCCTCAAACGCACACTCTCCCTCTATGGATTCCACCTCCCAAAACCACACATTCTACCAATTCACTGAAGCAACGCCGAGCCCTTCATCCAACTGCAACCCATTGCAGCCTATTCATACAAACTGCCAATACGCACCCTCAATTCACAAAGACACTCATGACTCACATCACTTATCGATTCTTCCCAACGCTTCAGCACCAGCGATTACAAACACACAATCCCCACGCAACCAACGCATAACCTATCCAGCAAACACCGTTACAAATTACAGCAACACTAACCACAACACCTCCGACAGCCAGCCTCTGAACCATTCACAGGCCCCCACTTCAAAAGATTCGGAGAATCACCAATCGCACCCAGATTTTGACAGATTTGTCAACGCAGACTCGGCCCATTTTGCACACCACCCCAACGACCTGCACACCAAATCGATCAAAATTGCCTTTTACAATGTCGAGAACCTATTTGACACCATACGCAATCCGTTGACTTACGACGCCGAATTTACCCCTCGAGGAGTCCATCGTTGGGACACCGAACGTTACCGACACAAAATCTCGCACATTGCCCAAGTCCTCGACGAATTGCAAGCCGACATAATCGGTTTAGCAGAGATAGAGAACGAAGAGGTCCTCCAAGACCTGCTACTAACCATGGATCAAGATTACAATTACCTCCATCGCCATACGGCCGATTCACGAGGCATTGATGTAGCGCTGCTCTATCGGGGCAGCAGTTTCATTCCCCAACGGATCAGCCAGGCCGGATCGCCGTTAGTGCATCGGGACTTTCTGATCGTTGAGGGCGAGCTGAACAACGAACCCCTCTGCCTTGTCGTTTGCCACATGCCGGCCGTACCCAACGGCAGCGCCCTGCGAAACCGAGCAGCACAACTGTTGCATCAAATCACGGATTCATTGTCACATCGAGAGCCCAACCGCAAATTGATCGTCATGGGAGACTTCAATGCAACACCCTCTTCCTCAATCGGCAAAACCATTATTGGGCATAATCTTTTCACACCATTCATCGAGAGTGAACGACGAGGGTTCGGCTCTTACTGTTATCGAGACCGTCGTCTGCAATACGATTTTATTATCATGAGTCGCAATCTGGCATTGCCACAAAACAGCAGAACAGAAAACTCGACAAGCCCCACTGGAGAGCTGACTTTTTCGGGACGTTATGGTATTTTCGTTCGTGAATACCTGTTACAAAGGGATGGGGCCAAACGAGGTTATCCTTTGCGCACATTTGACGGCAACACATATACCGGAGGATACAGCGACCATTTACCGGTGTGGATCGAACTAACGCAGCCCCTGCCATCACGAATCGAACCGGCAACCAACCATTTCCCACTCCAAAATCAGAAAAGGAGTTCAGCTAATCGTTAAATTTTGATTTTTTATTACACACATGACAGTTTTGCTCTCCGGAGCATTCCCGAAGAAGAGGATGAAAAACAAGAATGATAATAAGTTACCTGACTATTTTTTTGGTAAATCAGGAGAAAGCACTATCTTTGTTCTCCACGACATAAGTCTAAATTTTAACAAAAGAGCAGTTAATTTATTAAAATATTTTAAAAGAAAACACACACAAAACAAGAAAGATATGCCAAACACGAAAAGAGTCTATACTTTCGGTAACAAAAAGGCCGAAGGTAACGGAAAGATGCGAGAGCTGCTCGGTGGTAAAGGTGCCAACCTTGCGGAGATGAACCTGATCGGTATCCCCGTTCCTCCGGGTTTCACCATTACGACTGAAGTGTGCACCGAATATTATACCCACGGCCGCGAGGGAGTTATCAGCCTGATCAAACCCGAAGTAGAAGCCGCTATGAAAGGGGTTGAAGAGATCATGAACATGAAATTCGGTGACAGCGTTAACCCGTTGTTGGTTTCAGTACGTTCAGGTGCACGCGCATCCATGCCGGGTATGATGGATACCATCCTGAACCTCGGTTTGAATGACGAGGTAGTTGAGGGCCTCTCGAAAAAGACCAACAATCCACGCTTTGCATGGGATTCATACCGTCGTTTCGTACAGATGTATGGCGACGTGGTATTGAACATGAAGCCGCAGAGCAAAGAGGATGTTGATCCGTTTGAGGAGATCATCGACGCCGTAAAAGAGGAGAAGGGTGTAAAACTCGACACCGAGCTGACCACCGACGACCTCAAAGAGCTGGTAAAACGTTTCAAAGCAGCTGTAAAGGAGGTAACCGGACAGGACTTCCCGACTGATCCTTGGGAACAGCTTTGGGGTGCTGTTTGCGCCGTATTCAGCAGCTGGATGAACGAACGTGCCATTCTGTACCGTAAACTGAACAACATCCCTGCTGAATGGGGTACTGCGGTGAACGTACAGTCTATGGTATTCGGTAACATGGGTGAAACTTCAGCAACCGGTGTAGCCTTTACCCGTGACGCCGCAACCGGAGAAAACATCTTCAACGGTGAATACCTGGTTAACGCTCAGGGCGAGGATGTGGTTGCAGGTATCCGCACCCCGCAGGAGATCACCATTGAGGGTTCACGTCGTTGGGCTGAGCTGCAGGGTATCTCTGAGAGCGAACGTTCAACCAAATATCCTTCACTGGAGGAGGTAATGCCGGCTGCATTTGCCGAATTGAACGAGATTCAGCAGCACCTCGAAGAGTACTTCACCGATATGCAGGATATCGAGTTCACCATCCAGAGTGGCAAGCTGTGGATGCTGCAGACTCGTAGCGGTAAACGTACAGGAGCTGCGATGGTGAAGATCGCTATGGATATGCTCTCAGAGGGTATGATCGACGCCAAGACCGCTGTTCTGCGTGTAGAGCCTGCTAAACTGGACGAATTGCTGCACCCGATTTTTGATGCAGCTGCTTTGAAAAAGGCAATCATCATCACCAAAGGTCTTCCCGCATCACCGGGTGCTGCCACAGGTCAGATCGTCTTCTTTGCCGATGACGCAGAGAAATGGGCTGCTGAGGGCAAAAAGACCATTTTGGTTCGTATCGAGACCTCGCCTGAGGACCTGAAGGGTATGACCATGTCAGAGGGTATCCTCACCGCACGTGGAGGTATGACCTCACACGCTGCCGTTGTGGCTCGTGGTATGGGTAAATGCTGCGTTTCCGGTGCCGGCGATCTGGTTATCGATTACAAAGAACGCACAATCACCGTTGGTAACAAAACATACAAAGAGGGTGACTGGATTTCACTGAACGGTTCAACCGGTGTGATTTACGAAGGCCAGGTGGCTACCAAAGATGCAGAGGTCAGCGGTGACTTCGCAAAACTGATGGAGTTGGCAGACGAATTTGCACACTTGAAGGTTCGTGCAAATGCCGACACTCCACGTGATGCAAAAGCTGCCTTCCGTTTCGGTGCACAGGGTATTGGTCTGTGCCGTACCGAGCACATGTTCTTTGAAGGCGACCGCATCAAAGCCGTTCGTGAGATGATTTTGGCAGATGACGAGGCTGGTCGTCGCAAAGCCCTCGCTAAATTGCTGCCCATGCAGCGTGGCGACTTCGAGGGTCTGTTCGAAGCGATGAATGGTCTGCCTGTTACGGTACGTCTGCTCGATCCACCTTTGCATGAGTTCGTTCCTCACTTCGAGAAAGAGCAGCGCGAGATGGCTGCCGAAATGGGTGTTTCTTACGAAGAGATCAAGAACAAGGTCGATGCCTTGGCTGAAGCAAACCCGATGCTAGGTCACCGTGGATGCCGTTTGGGCAACACCTATCCTGAGATCACCGAGATGCAGACCCGTGCAATCATAGAGGCCGCTTTGAACATCAAGAAAAAAGGTATCGATGTACACGTAGAGATCATGGTTCCGCTGGTTGGTACTCACCGTGAATTGCGTGCACAGAAAGCTGTAATCGACGCTGTAGCTCAAGAGGTATTTGCAGAACACAACACGATCATTGATTACACTGTAGGTACCATGATCGAGATCCCGCGTGCTGCTGTTACAGCGAACCAAATCGCTGAGGTGGCTGACTTCTTCTCGTTCGGAACCAATGACCTGACGCAGATGACATTTGGTTACTCTCGTGATGACGTAGCTAAATTCCTGCCGATATACCTCGAAAAGGGGATTCTCAAATATGACCCGTTCCAGGTTCTGGATGTCAACGGTGTTGGCCAGCTCGTACGTGAGGCTGTATTCAAAGGCCGCAGCGTGAAACCACAGCTCAAATGCGGTATCTGCGGTGAGCATGGTGGAGAGCCTTCATCAGTTGAGTTCTGCCACTACGCTGGTCTCAACTACGTATCCTGCTCGCCTTATCGTGTGCCCATCGCACGTTTGGCTGCCGCTCACGCAGCATTGAAACAGCAATAGGGTTACTATCAATACAACGGAAAGGAGCTTATCGGATGATAAGCTCCTTTTTTATTTAGCCGCAGCCAACATCAGAGGCTCGTCCCAACGCACGTGCAAAAGGGCATCCCAGGACAAAAGGACAACAACAAGTGCAAAGGCTATAACAAGGGCAAGGGCAAGGGCAAAAGACACGAAAAAAGATCCACAAAGAAATGCACAAGAACAAGAACAAAAGCAAGACAAGGACTTCGGCATATGCATATAAACAGCAATCACTGCCAACATTTCGACAAGCAGAGCATGTATTTGCACTCATACAATTCCTCGGTCACTCTCCTACTCTGCTTAATTTCACGATCAAATTGTGCGCTGCTTTAGTTGCCTCTATTCATTCCAGACTCATCTTTCTGACACCTTCATAGCATCATTCAGTAACTACAATATAATCAACCTCACAATAATTGGATTATATCAACATCTCTACAATCTATCCTGAAATTTCAGCAGACAAGACTAGCACATCTCACCTACCACAAGAGCAAAACAGGCCTGCAAAGACATTTCACAAACTCACAAAAAAGAAAGCGCACCAGCAATACTGGTGCGCTTTTGTGTCAACATCGATAGCTTGAAAAGCTCTAACTGTTCATCAAAGCCACAGCATCAAGCTACGATCAAAAAACTCGGTAATTACCGACTAAAATTACTGCAGTAAGTTTGGTACTTAGCGCAGACATTATCAACGAATGAGAGGGTCTGCGAACTGTTAAAACGGCCATACTTCACCGCAGAATCATTGGCCACTTCCGGATCGGCCTTGCGACTCAAATAGGTAGAGACATCTTCCCAGGAATCGGGATTTGCTCCATACTTTCGAGCTAAACTACGTGCATCGAGCACATGGCCAATCCCCGCATTGTAACAAGCCAACACAATCTGCATTCGATCGGTTGACGGGGTTCCCGGGGCAAAATCGAGTGACTTTTCAATCTTTGAAAGCACTTTGAGCGCCAACAACACGTTGTTGGCCGGGTCGGTCAAATCTCCACCGACACCGAATTGTTGAGCAACACGGGGCATCACCTGCATCAATCCCGTCGCCCCTTTTCGAGAGACCACATGAGGATTGAACCTTGATTCGTTATAGGCAATCGCTGAAATCAACCGCCAATCGTATCCCTCTTTTTCACACACATCGCGAAAAAGATCATCGTACGGCGAGATTCCACCAGCCTGGGCTGCAGTCAGCCCCTCACCCATTACACGTCCGACGATACCTCGTTCAAAATAGAGGTCATTGAGGACTGCGTATTGCTCGCTGCCACGGAAGTGGTCCAGCCAAGTTGCAAACTCTTCACGGGATTCGTCATCGGCAATTACGGCACTGATTGCGAGCGGTTCATTGAAAGCATATACCTGCTCAACCCCACGCACCAGAGCCGCTCCCAACTGAGCTTCACTCATCTCACAAATCAGGAAATCATACTTCTGATCGCGGATCAGCTCCATCATGTCGAAACTGTTACGTGACGAAACGTAGATGTTCGATCCCGAGAGCGAATCCAACAGCGATTCATACAATGACGTTCCCTGCAACCCCGAAGAGACCAACAGGCGCCGTCCTTTCAGAAAGGAGATCAGCTCGAAATGTTCCATTTTACGAGCTTCGGCAGCCTTATCACGATTAGCCAACAACACGTAGGACGAAGTATAAATTGGAAGAGCCTTCCCATCGTCATCGTGTTTGATGTGGGTTGCCATCGTTGCTACAATATCAGGTGTACCGAGATCTTCGACACGGTCGGGATGCGGTTTTTCGGTTACGACCCGCAATCGCACACCCAAATAGGCAGCATACGCTTTGAAGAGATCATACTGGTATCCATAACTTTCACCACCCAGTACGAAGTACCCCGGCATTTCGGCATCCATAGCCACGACCAATTCGCCACGCTGGCGTATGGTGGTTTCCGGGGACCGGTTGCAACTAATCAAAAAACTTACAAAAGAACTCATTACGACCCCAAGGGCCGCTTTGCTTACTTTTTTCAGCATACAATAAACTTTGTGGGCTGCTGACCTGCCCGCAGTTTAGTCGTAGAAGCTCCAGGAGAAGCCCACCTTGAGGACACGCTTGTTAAGCGGGTAGTGCAATACGGTGAAAGAATCACGTCCACCGAAAAGCCCTTCGTTCAGGTGTTGCAACTTGGCAAAGATTCGCATTCGTTTCCATTTCGCCGCAACGAAAAAGTCCACGAACGGATAGTTACCCAACTCTTTCTCGCGCTGGTTGTAGAACTGCCCGACGGCAGGGTTGTAACCGAACGCATAATACTTCGTGTTGTAACGGCCATCGAGACCGAGTTGGAGTCTCAAGACTCCTTTCACCACGTTGAATTCGTAGAAATAGCTGAGGTAAGCACTTGCCAGAGGCACAGGCACAACCTCCTGGGCACTGCTAAACTGGAGCAATACCCTGTGGTTCAAGTGAAGTCCGCCAATGCGGAAATCCTTTTGAGCATACAGGCCCGTCACACTGACACTACCGTTATGCTGAACGGGAACGGCATCGGGACCATAATAGACTTTATTGGTCGAGATAACCTGATCCACGCCCACCTCTGCACCGATATGGGGAGCAGAAAGCGTGACAGAGAAACGGGTCTCAGACTCTTTCGCAAAAGAGTTAGACCACACATAGTGGTTAGAGAAGTAGTTAGCCATCCAGTAGTCGGGCGTCCTCAATTCATAGCGGGCGCTTCCCTGGAGGGTAACGGGGTGTCCCTTGGGAAAAATACTCAGTCGGATATCACCGCCGATCGACAGATCCTGGCTTCGGTAACCGAAGGGATGGTACTGCACATCGGCATTCCAACTGACATACTTGCGTACCTTGCCCTCAACCGAGCCATAGACATAGGTACTGTTTTCATTATGACCTTTGTTCTTGTACAGGTACTCCTGCATGCCAAACTGGTAATAATGGTGTACATCAAATCCTATACCAGCATTGATCAGGCCGACCACACCATTACGGTTCCACGGTTGGATCTGTACAAACACCTTGTTCGAGAGCAGGCTTTCGAAAGTCGAGTCTCGCGAAGAGGTCGGATTGATATACCAATGTTCATAGAACGATTCACCGTCATCACCCGTACTCATGCCATTCCGCGTATCGGTGTAACGTCTCCAATAGCGGCTATACAGAAACGAGTGGCCGATAAAAATCGACGATCGATCCGCAATCGAAAAGACGCTGTCGTTCAGCTGTCGCAATGGGATACCGTACGACTGGGTCAAATAAAACGTATTGTTTTTATATTCGTTTTTGGCATCTTTCAGCCAAACATCCAACAATTCAGGCAGATCAAACACCGTATCGGTTATATCCTGATCCCGGAGAATACCGCCGTTCTCTTTGAGGCTGGCCATGTTGTAGATATAACCGGCATGGATCGAATACTTTTTGCCGGTATGCGAAAAGGCCAACGAAAGGTTCTTGTCCCGTGAGGCCTGGTTCGTATATTGTCCACGCATACCCCGACTTTTATAATCGATATTGATTCCGGTCGAAGGCGAGATCTGCTGGGCATGTGTCACCCACAGCGACTCCTCCAACTTCTTTTTCTGACCGCCAAAGAAGTAGGACAAATGGGTAAAGGGCTTTTTAGTATTGTAGAAACAGGCCCGTTCAGGCGTCACAATGTACGAATCCAACGGTTGCGCGAAGCTAAAATCACGGTATTCCGGGCGCAAAGAGGCATCCAATGGCACCGCAGCACTACCGAGTGTACCCACATAGGCAGACCCGACACCACCACGCACACGCTGATAAGGATAATCTGTCTGGAAGTTGTTAATCATCGTATCGATCGTAGCCATCTTCACCTCATTAAATTTGAGGCTTGGATTCCAAACAAAGATGGAACGCATACGAGTTGAATCGTCAAAGAAATAGGATTCGAGAGGTTTTCGAGGTTTACGCTGCTTGGTGGTATCACGTTTCTGCTCGGTAGCGTTATTATCCACCGTTCCTCCCACAGCTCCATACTGCATCTGGTTCTGACTATTGTTATAGGCAGTTCCCAACGCATTATTACGACCTGAGAATCCGGTCTGCGCCATGGTCAAGGTTCCCCAAAGTGCGAAAAGCGACACAAAGGCCGCACGCATGAACCTGTATCTGCATTTCGGAGACGCCATCCGTTACGAATTCACACAGCTAAACTGGGCAAAGGTAAAAAATTATTCCGATTTACGGAAATGGACCGCCATGAGCACCATAGAGACAGCCACATAGGCCATTATAATAAAGGGGATAGCGAGGATTTTCCAGATGATGAGCGCCACCACCGCACAACCTGCAAAGATATATCGCACTTCGTTGCCACGGAATCCATAATGTTTGAATTTGAGAGCGAACATCGGCACGTTGCACACCAGCAGGTAGCTCAACACGAAAGCCAACAGGACGGCAAACCACGGGTTAATCATATACATTCCGGTACCGGCCAGATACCCCGATGCAGCCACCAACAGAGCGGCAGCCGGGGTTGGCATACCGATAAACTGGGTAGATTGGTTTTCGTCGATATTGAATTTTGCCAATCGCAGCGCCGAGAAGGCAGCCAGAATAAAGACCAAATATCCCCATGGGCCCTCTCCCCCACTGGTTTCATATATGTTCAGCAGAATCGCCGAAGGGGCGAAACCAAAGCTGACACAATCGGCCAATGAATCCAACTCTTTTCCCAGAGGTGAATAACTCTTGAACAGGCGCGCAGCGAATCCGTCTAAAAAGTCGAATACAGCGGCAGCCACGATAAACAGCAGCGGCCACTGCAAATTATCGAAGCGCAAAGCCGCTACAGCTGCAGCTGCACCGCAAAGCAGGTTACAGAGAGTCAATATATTGGGCAGGGTAAATAATTTAATTTTCATAAACCAACGATTAATTGTTCGTACATTGCAAACCAAATTCCTAACTCAACGTAATTACAACGCTCTACAAAATGAATTTAGCATAGGTTCAGCAAATTTAGTAAAAAACAGACAGATGATCCCATCTCGGCTGATGGAACGCTTGTTTATCCCGAGAAAAAGAGGTATCATTGTAAAGTCAAAACCGTTTTTACCTCCACGATATGGACAAAAACCGCTACTGCATCATCATGGCAGGGGGTATCGGCAGTCGTTTCTGGCCGATCAGCCGCCGCTCACAGCCTAAACAATTTTTGGATGTATTAGGCACAGGGAAAAGCTTTATCCGCCACACATTCGAACGTTTTGCACGCATCATTCCACCCGAAAATTTTTTGGTAGTAACCAACAGCAATTATAAAGAGCAGGTACTCTGCCACCTACCAGAACTCACAGACAATCAAGTATTGTGTGAACCGGTAGGGCGCAATACTGCGCCTTGCATTGCCTATGCGGCATGGAGACTGAAGAGTGTCAACCCTTCAGCCACTATGATCATTACTCCATCTGACCACCTGATTCTCAACGAAGAGGAATTTTGTCACAATATTGCCGAAAGCGCTGACTTTGCTGAGGCCCATAATGCCATGATGACCATCGGAATTCATCCGAGCCGTCCTGACACCGGCTATGGGTATATTCAAATCGAAGCTGGGTCTGCTGACGGATTTGCTGCGATCCATAAGGTCAAGACCTTTACGGAAAAGCCCAATCTCGAGATGGCAAAGCTGTTTGTTGAGAGCGGTGAATTTTTCTGGAATTCCGGCATCTTCATTTGGAAAGTGGATACGATCATGGAGAGTCTTGCGGAATTTTTACCGGAGATGCAGCAGTTGTTCGCCTCCGCCAAAGACAAATACAATACCCCTGAAGAGCAGCTGGCAATCAACGAGATCTATCCAGAATGCCGGGGAATTTCGATTGACTTTGGAGTGATGGAAAAGGCACGTAATGTATATGTTCGCTGCAGCAATTTCGGATGGTCCGACATTGGCACTTGGGGCTCTCTGTATCAACACTCCACAAAAGACACGGAGGGGAATGTCGAAAGTCAGACCTGTATGCTATACGACACCCGGGGCTGCATCGTGAAGGGTAAAAAAGACAAATTGGTCGTCATCGAAGGACTTGAGGATTTTATCGTGGTAGATACGGACGATGTGTTAATGATCTGTCCCAAACAAAACGAACAAAACATCAAAAAGTTCATCGACGACGTCAACTATAAGATTGGTGATAAATTTATTTAAGGGCATCCGGCCTATACATGCAAATAGGGAAACAGAGGGGTGTAAACTCTGTTTCTCGATGAACAACAGAAAGGTCGGAGTCACTTTGCAGTTTTTCAAGTGAAGCACTATGAGCGAAATCATGGACAGCAAAACGCTGAAAGAGTTATACGAAACCTTCCTGTTGCATCCGCACATTTCAACCGACAGCCGCAAAATTGAGCCAGGGTCACTGTTTTTCGCACTGCACGGCGAACATTTCGACGGCAATCAATTTGCAGCTACCGCTTTGGACAATGGGGCTATTTTAGCTGTTGTTGACAACCCGAAAGTCATTCCAATCATCGATCCTGAACCTTGCTCCTGCGGGCATCATCATCACGATCACGCTCTTTATGACGAAGAGGATGAGCAGGAGAGTTACATTTGCGACAGCCATGACGACACGCACAACGATGATGAAGACAAGCCTAAACGGGATCCACGATACATTCTGGTTCCCGATACCTTGAAGGCTCTTCAGGCTTTGGCAGCATACCATCGTCATGAATTGGGAGTGATGATTTTGGCCATTACCGGAAGCAATGGCAAGACCACAACCAAAGAGCTGATCGGACGCACCCTCTCCCAAAAGTATGCGACCACTGTCACGCAAGGCAATTTGAACAACCATATCGGAGTTCCATTGACGCTGTTATCCATGACAGCCGATACCGATTTTGCCGTTGTGGAGATGGGAGCCAGTCACCAGCACGAGATCGAACTGCTTTGCAAAATCGCACAGCCTGACTTCGGATTGATTACCAATATTGGTCGAGCTCACCTCGAAGGATTCGGTGGAGCAGAAGGAATTCGCAAAGGGAAAGGCGAATTGCTCGATTATCTGGCGGCAAACGGAGGAACCGCCTTTTATTTACGGGATGACCAGACTTTGGAAGGGATGGTCAATGAACGGCCCGATCTGTTTGCTGTACCATACAGTACCTCCCAGCTGGAACGAGACAATAGCGGTGAGTTCATTGGTGTTCGTTGGGAGGGGCAGACCATTCACAGCCATCTGGTCGGTGATTACAATCTCAACAATATTGCGGCAGCTTTAGCTATGGCTTCCTATTTTGCCGTTGCACCGGAAGATGCAGTAGAGGCCATCTCCAGCTACATTCCCGACAACAACCGTTCTCAAAAACAGGTTACAGCCCACAACACCTTGATCAAGGATGCGTATAACGCCAATCCGTCCAGCATGCAGGCTGCACTGGAGAACTTTGCCACATCGTCTTCGGATCTCCCGAAAGTGGTCATTTTAGGAGATATGGCAGAATTGGGCAGCTACTCGGCTGAAGAGCATGAACGAATTGTCACCTTGTTGCAACGGCTCAATATTGCTGAGGCCTATTTAGTAGGAGAACATTTCAGTACTGTTTTGGCGCAACATGCAATTACCTCCGGGAGTTCAGGAAAGACAGCAACAGCTACACCAAAAGCCATAAAGACAAGTAACGCACACCAAGGGCCTTCTGCAACCAGCGCTTCGGATCACACATCGCCCGTTTTCTCCCATTTTGCAGATGTCGAAGCTCTGTACTCCCATTTGGAGTCACACCCATTGCGCAACCGTTTTATTCTGATAAAAGGTTCCCGCAGCATGCATCTCGAAAAACTATTCGACCTGCTGTAAACTGTAGCATCTATTGCTAACTGGATTTCCTCAAACAAATCATAAGTGCATCCCGTTCCATAAAAGGATGCACTTTTTTATGTTCGGCATAAAAGAGAGGGAGGAGTGCCCCTTTATGGAACACACCTCCCTCAATGTTCATACAGTAAATTACTCTACTATTTATTCAGCATAGCTTTCACCTGATTGTACACATTCTGTCCAGAGAAGCCGAATTTTTCATCCAGTACACTGGCCGGGGCTGAATATCCGAAGTGATCCAGGCCGTAAACGGTACCATCACCGTCTACCAAACCGGCCAAAGTTACAGGCAGACCAGAGGTCAGACCAAACTTAGGCACACCTGTAGGCAGCACACTTTGCTGATACTCTTTGCTCTGATCCCGGAAGAGGCCTTCAGACGGAACGGACACAACACGAATCTTCAAACCGTCGGCTTTCAGCAATGCGGCACCATCCACCAATGTAGCCACCTCTGAACCGCTTGCCAACAGAATGACATCCGGTGTACCATCGCAATCCATTACGACGTACGCACCTTTGACAGCCTGCATTGCCTCTTCGGCACGGTTGCCATGCAGTGCGGGCAGATCCTTGATATTCTGACGCGAGAGAACCAGAGCGGTCGGACGCTGCTCTTCCATAGCGATTTTCCATGCAGCTACGGTCTCACGAGCATCTGCCGGGCGCAATACAACAACGGAACGTTCACCGTGATGGTTGCGCAGCTGCTCCATCAGACGCAACTGTGCCTCATGCTCAATCGGCTGGTGGGTCGGACCATCCTCTCCTACGCGGAATGAATCGTGTGTCCAGATGAATTTCACCGGCAGGCGCATCAATGCCGACAGACGCAGCACCGGTTTCATATAATCCGAGAATACGAAGAAGGTACCGCAAGCCGGAATAATACCGCCATGCAGTGCAATACCGTTCATGATACAAGCCATCGTAAACTCGCACACGCCGGGTTGCAGGAAACGTCCACCGAAATCCTCTTTGGTCAATGCATGAGTCTTTTTGAGGAAACCGTCCGTTTTATCCGAGTTGCTCAAGTCGGCCGAAGCGACAATCATATTTTCGATCTTCTCTGCCAAAGCACCCAATACGGCAGCTGAAGCAGCACGGGTCGCCACATTCTCACCGCATTTGATATTCAGATAGTCGATCTCTGGCAGTTTACCCTGCAGGAATCCGTCAAGAATCTCTGCCAACTCACTATTGGCAGCGGTCCAGCTCTTCTGTTCCTCTTTGCGCAATGCAACCCATTTGCGCAATTCAGCAGCACGATCCGCATAGAGTTTCTTCACCTCATCAAAAATCACAAACGGATTTTCAGGATCACCACCCAGATTAGCCACAGTCTTGGCAATATCCGCACCGGCAGCGGTCAAAGGCTGACCATGTGTCGAGACTTTGTTTTCAAAACTTTCGCCCACTTTACCGAGTGCACCTTTACCCATAACGGTATGACCAACGATCAGGGTCGGTTTTTCTGTCTCATTGATCGCACGATTCAGGGCCATACGAATCTCGCCGGCATCATTACCGTCGATGCTGATCACATTCCAGCCCCACGCCTCATATTTAGCTACGATGTCTTCGGTTGAGACCTCCTCCACCTTGGTTGAAAGCTGGATGTTGTTTGAATCGTAGAACATAATGAAGTTGTGCAATCCCAGGTGACCGGCGATACGGCCGACACCCTGCGATACCTCCTCCTGAATACCACCATCGGAGATAAATGCAAAGGTTTTGTGGGCCATCCACTCACCAAAACGGGCCACCATGAAACGTTCAGCGATTGCTGCACCCAAGGCCATGGCATGGCCTTGACCCAGCGGGCCGGAGGTGTTTTCGATTCCCCGTTTCAGATCCAACTCTGGGTGTCCCGGAGTCGGACTTCCCCACTGACGAAAATTCTTAAGATCCTCCAATGAGAAATATCCGGCCAGTGCCAACACTGAATAGAGCATCGGCGACATATGACCCGGATCGAGGAAGAAACGATCACGGAAAGGATAGGTCGGATCATCGGGATCGTATTTCAAAAACTCGGTATAGAGAACATTGATAAAATCGGCACCGCCCATAGCACCACCGGGGTGTCCCGATTTTGATTTCTCCACCATTGAGGCCGCCAAAATACGGATATTATCTGCGGCCATTGTCGTTACATCTTTCATCTGTTTTGGTTTCGATTTAAGTTAGTGTATTGATTGATTTACGTTTTCAACAGGATTTGCTTGGGTACACTATGTGTACACCACCAACTACCATCACATCCGCTTACATGGCAGGTAACCCAATACGATGCACACCTCCCCGCAAGCCAGATGTAAATCAACGAACACTTCTGACTCCAACACATCAGAAGCTCTACAAATTTATAAAAAATAGGCAGAGCGCCAAACCGCCAGACAGACAATTTGCCGACAAATTCTCAAAAGATCAGGCAGGATCAATAACAGCCGTAAGGCGCAAGACATTTTCCGTTTCCGAATCGACTCGATAACGTTCATCGACCCGACGTCCAATCACCCAAACAATATCCTCTCCGGAAAGCACAACAAATTGGCGCTGTTTATCCGGCAAAGACACTTTGTTGTCAATCAACAGATCGCTCACCTTTTTGTGGCCGGACATACCGAACGGCACGAAACTGTCCCCTTCCCGCCAACGACGAATATGCAACGGATAGTGCAACTTCTTTTCATCGAGCAACGCCACATTATCCGGCTGTTGCAAGGTCTCCAGATCATCGATTTCCAGGTGATCGAACCGGATGATATTCCCCCCACAGCAGAGCCGATGGGTCTGTTCATCCGCCTCCAATTCACAAACATCGTCTGTAGGAATCGGCATTACGATAATTCGACGACGATCTATATAGGCTGCGTAATCACGCGAATAGAATCTCTTTCCCGTACTTTGTTCTCCGGTTTCGAAACTGTGGTAAAGTTGGTTGATGACATCAGGGTTGAAATGGAATCCCCGCAGCAGTTCATACACAACAAACTGCACCGGCAACAACGGATCAATCCGATCCACTTCGATAATATGATGATCACCTTCATCGACCACCACCCGCTGACGCAGCACGGCCATACTCCGATCGATAAATCCCTGAGCAGCCGTCAAACGTTCGACATTGGAGGTCATGGTTTCGGTAAACTGCGGAGAAATCTCTTTGATACGGGGCACCACTCCGAGACGGATCTTATTGCGCAAATATTTGGTCGAGGAGTTAGATGAATCCTCCCGGAACGGGATATTTTTATGCAGAGCGTAATCGAGAATCTCCTTACGGGTCGAAAAGAGCAACGGACGAATCAACCGGCCATTGATCACATTGATACCGGTCAGGCCCCGTAACCCTGTACCACGCAGCAGATTGATCAAAAAGGTCTCGACCGAATCATCTCCATGGTGAGCGATAGCAATACGCTGATAGCCATGTTCGTCACAAAGGGCATCAAACCAGGCATAACGCAAACGGCGAGCAGCCATCTGGACCGACTCTCCGGTACTTTCCATCTCTTTAAGGGTATCAAAACGGATGTTGTAATGAGGCACGCCCAACTTTTCAGCGGCTTCAGCGACCAACAGTTCATCCTCCTCGGCTTCCGGTCCCCGTAGCTGGAAATTGCAGTGTGCCACTCCGATTTGATAACCAGCTTCAGCAAAGAGTGACAACATCACCATCGAATCGACACCACCACTGACTGCTAACAGAATTTTATCATCATGCGAACAGATGCTGTGTCCGGACACATAATTTTCAAATTTGCTCTGCAACGTCTCCATAACCACTTCAATAAATTATCAATACGTACCTAATCCATTACAGTACGTTGACCTCCATATCGATCTCTACTCCGAAACGGTCCGCCACCTCTTGTTGAATACGATGCGCCAACTCCAGCACCTCATTTCCGGTCCCACCGCCATAATTAACCAACACCAATGCCTGATGTTCGTGCACGCCGACATGGCCAACCCGGCGACCTTTCCATCCGGCACGATCGATCAGCCAGCCGGCTGCCAGTTTAACCCGATCTTCCCCCACTTCATAACTGGGCATATCGGGATATTGAGTTTTCAGGCGCTCCGCCACCTCTCGTGAAACAACCGGATTTTTAAAAAAACTGCCGGCATTACCCAAATCTTTTGGATCTGGCAGTTTGCTGCGGCGAATCGCCACCACTGCATCACGCACCGTATGCAATGTCGGGCCGCCCGCTTCCTCAACTTTTGCTTTCAGATCACCATACCCCAATCTAAATACAGGGACCAGATCCAACGCAAAGGTCACCGAGAGAATAATCGCCCGGCCCCGCAACTCGCGTTTAAAGATACTATCCCGGTAACCGAACGCACATGCTTCGGCAGACAACACCTCGATCTGATCCTTCTCGGGACTATAAAACTCTACCTCACGAATAGTATCTTTCGCCTCTGCACCGTATGCACCGATATTTTGAACTGGGGCAGCGCCCACATAGCCTGGAATCAGGGACAGGTTCTCGATTCCGCCATAACCGTGATCGACAGCCCACGCCACAAAATCATCCCATTCCACTCCAGCTCCGACCTTCACCATCGCTTTGCCATCCTTTTCATCGAGCAATGTGATACCCTGGGCCACTGGATGTAAAATCACACCTGGATAATCTCGTGTAAACAGCACATTATTACCTCCGCTGAGCACGTACCACGACTCACCAGAGGAGCGTTGCTCCGCAAAAAAAGCACGCAGGCTCTCTACATCTGCAAATTCGACACATCCGGCAGCAACAGCTTCGACTCCAAAGCTGTTCATCGATTTCAGGGATATTGGGGTTCTGTTGGGTTTCATCTGTCTTTCCTAAATTGCAACATCAGCACTCTGCAAATCAATGTATCGCTCTTACGCACAAACATCATTTACCACAAATGCCGATTTTTCATTGCGCTTTGGCAAAGCATAAATGAGCGAGTTTGACGCCACTTACCCGAACATTGCCCGAAGATTCCGTAAAGCTTTGCCGTAACCACATGAAAAATATCCTACAATATAATACAAAAGTAGGGATTTGTACCAAAATCACAATACATCCAAAGCGTCAGAACAATACTGTTTCATTTTACTACTACTTGTCACACAGAATCACCGGCATCTTTTCCTGTTTTTGGTATTTCGAATACCTCTTTAGCTGCAACACTTAAGCGTTTTACCTGGACTCTGCATCCCTTCCTATCCTACTATAACATTGAGGCCCGATCTAAACCCTATTAACATCATCAGCCAACAGACGTTCCCATTCCCACTCCAGGATCATCTTTCACACAAACACACACCATTTCTTAAGACAATCAGCATTACCATTACCTCCATCCGACACCCTACACACAACATATCAACTATATATTCATATCACTCAGTATTATACGCTCTCGTATTTATTGAAACAACCGTTCCCCTCATCCTACCCAAACCTACCATACTACAAAACATTTACCACCCAAGCAGCCCCACAATCACACTGAAATAGTCATCGTTTGTATCAGAGTCTGTGCGTTTATTCCACAACTATTTTCATTGCTGCGCATACATACCCGCAAACACACCCATCATACACATCCAAACACCTACACTTTCTCCGCCTACACCAGACACACCATAAAAAACATAACCTTCACACCTAGTGTCTATAAGGGTACTTCTTTGGTCAAATTCATCAACAATTTTCCGCCAAAGTCATCGCCGTCCGCCATTTTTTGAGTACCTTTAGCAAGTTTTCCATCCTGTTCCATATCGGGCAGATGGAGCGACCCTATTCAAACACAATAATCATGTTTACCGAAAAAGATCTGGCGCAAATCGACGCCCATGGCCTTACCTTGCAACAGGTTGAACGCCAAATAAAATATTTCCGTTCAGGATTCCCTTATCTGCATATCGATCGTGCTGCTGTTGCCGGAGACGGCATCCGGACATTTACTCCGGACAAGGTAGCCGAATACATCAAACGATACGACGAACTCTCTGCCGACAAACGGATTGTCAAATTTGTTCCTGCATCGGGTGCAGCCACCCGTATGTTTAAGGCTCTGTTCGAATTTATTGACAGAGGCAAGCCCAATGCAGCCTCTGAAGAGGCGGTGGCCAACATCGACAAATTCGCTTTTGCAGAAAAATTACACGAAAAGATCGGGACAACTACCGATCCGCAACAGGTGATTCAAGGCATAATCAGCCCCGAAGGACTCAACTATGGCAATCTGCCCAAAGCGTTGATTCTTTTCCACCACTATGCCGACGGGAACCGCACAGCACTCGAGGAACATCTCAGTGAAGGAGCACTCTATGCAACTGATCGCAACGGTGTAGCCCGGATTCACTTTACAGTTTCGCCAGAACATCTGGAAGGATTCAAAGCTCGCATCGATGAGGTTTTACCCCGATTTGAGCAGAAATTCGGAGTACGTTACGAAGTCAGCTATTCGCAACAACTTCCTTCAACCGACACTATCGCCGTCACTCCAGAGGGTGAGCCCTTCCGTAATGATGACGGTTCACTGCTGTTCCGCCCGGCCGGACACGGCGCCCTGCTCGAGAACCTCAACGAGATCGACGCAGACGTTATTTTCATTAAGAACATCGACAACGTTCTGCCCGACTCACTCAAGGGAGACACTGTAACCTACAAGAAGGTAATCGGGGCCGTGCTGCTGTCCCTGCAACAGCGTTGCCACTCCTATCTGCGCACGCTATACAACGGTGTAAAAGACAAAGGAATGGTTGCTGAAATTGCCCGCTTTGTTGAGGAGCGACTTGGTCAAAAACTGCCCAAGGATTTTGCACGATTAAGTCTTTTACAGCAAGCTGATCGGCTTTACAAGATTCTCGATCGCCCCATCCGGGTTTGCGGCATGGTTCGCAACGAAGGGGAACCGGGAGGCGGCCCATTCTGGGTCTCTGCACCTGACGGCAACCAATCGTTGCAGATTGCTGAATCGTCTCAGATTGCCCCTGAACAACGGAATCTGATGCAGGCTGCCACCCATTTCAATCCGGTAGATGTGGTCTGCGGTACCAAAAACTATCGCAACGAACGCTTTGACCTGCGTAAATATGTCGATCCTATGACGGGCTTCATCAGCCACAAATCGAAAAATGGACGAGAGCTGTTGGCTCAAGAGTTGCCCGGTTTATGGAACGGTTCAATGGCTCACTGGAACACCATTTTCGTTGAGGTTCCAATCACCACCTTCTCACCGGTCAAAGTGGTTGGAGATCTGTTACGCCCTCAGCATCAAAGCAAATAGTTTCACTGCCCAATAGATTTGTAGATTATGGCCAAAACCGGTAAACGTACGTTCCGTGATTCCGTTGACATGTATGCGTCACTCTGCCAACAGATTGCCGCCCGGAAATTTGCGCCGGTTTACCTGCTGATGGGCGAAGAGTCCTATTTCATCGATTTGTTGAGTTCGCTTCTCTCAGAGAGTATTCTCAATGAGGCTGAGCGTGCGTTTGGTCAGATCACGCTATACGGCAAAGAGAGCGAAGCCGGTGCGATCATCAATTTTTGTCGGCAAGTTCCGATGATGGGAGCCTATCAGGTTGTCATTGTCAAAGAGGCACAGCAGCTTCGGGGGCTGGACAAGCTATCGTTATACATGCAATCACCCTCGCCTACGACGATTCTTGTTCTCTGCCACAAAGAGCGCAACATGGATAAACGCTGGCAGCTGTACAAGCAGATCGAGGCCAAGGGGGTGGTTTTCGAGAGCATTCCTCCACGCGATTATGAGCTTCCGGCTTGGATTGGCGACTATGCCCGCAGCAAAGGGTTTACGCTCGACCCTAAAGCGATCTCCATGCTGACTGACCATTTGGGGGCTGACATTGCCAAAATCACCAACGAATTGGGCAAACTGCTCACCTTTCTGCCCGAAGGGACAAAAAACATTACGGCCGAGCAGATTGAACAAAACATCGGCATCAGCAAGGATTTCAACAATTTCGAGTTGACCAAAGCCCTTTCGGAAAGGGATATGGCCAAAGCCATGCGCATCGCCGATCACTTTGCTCGCAACCCGAAAGACAATCCGCTATTGGTGACCATGAGTGCGCTTTTCACACATTTTCAACGCATTTTCATTGTCAATTACCAGCGTTGGCTCTCTCGGCATAAGGGTAAACCGATGCCTTCGGATATGGAGTTGGCCCGCATGATGAAACTGCCCAACGCCTTTTTTTTGAAAGAATATACTCAAGCGGCCTCTCTATACCCCAACAATAAAGTTTTCGCTATTTTGGGGCTGCTGCGCGAGTATGATCTAAAAAGTAAAGGAATGGGAGCTGGACAGACCGATGACGGCGAGTTACTGAAAGAGCTTTTACTAAAGATTTTAATGATTTGATGCGACTTTCTGGCTCCGCATACTCAACATTTTAATCGAAAGGCCATAACCCAGCCCAAACAATAGAGTTGAACAGCCGGAGACCTGAACAACGTTCAAAAGAGGATCGCTTTTTACATGGTGTCCCATTTGTTATTACCTGTTGCATTGGTATCGTCCTCGACATTCATTAGAAAAGATTTAAATTGCGTGAATAGCTCCTACAATGGGAAAATGCTTCCGATTCAATCTCTGACTGATTCATTTTTCCATGAATAAAATAGCTTCGCCACACACAACAACATGGTTTAAACACTGATTACCTTCATAACCGTGCTTATCACTCAATTCACAAAACAGTTGGACTATCGACACACAACAATTCCGGACTCAAATTCATACTTGCGACATATTCGATAATTTCACACCTGGAAACAACCATTTAATCACCGATATTCACTACTGTCCCGTTTAAACTAACTCATACTGAATAAGTTAGGATATCCATCA